>Ga0209164_1000028_pt1:0-222500 | contig 425463 bp, 312 predicted proteins | sample MTBNYHSulfiMetaG_FD_187458 | JGI IMG/M metagenome (GOLD analysis project Ga0209164, IMG submission 187458) | Enrichment culture microbial communities from rom New York Harbor, USA that are MTBE-degrading - MTBE-NYH (New York Harbor Sulfidogenic)... | ecosystem: Environmental > Aquatic...
TCAAAAACACCAGGCTCAGCGGGTTGCGGCCGTTGAGGGGCAGATCCATGATCCGCTTCTCGTCGATGACGCTGTCCAGCTGGGAGGTGGTGGTTTCCACCTGCTCCACCTCGGCGATGATCTCCACTTCCGTGGCCATGCCGCCGACGGTCATGATGACCGGGTAGTTCAGGCTGTCGCCGACGCTGACCCGGATGTTGGAGATGCGGATGGGCTGGAAGCCTTCCAACTCGGCCTTGATCTCGTAGGTGCCGGTCCGGATGTTGGTGAAAATGTACCGGCCGGTATCGTCGGAGAGCGCCTCGCGGGAGACGCCGGTGTCGGTGTTGGTCAACACCACCGTCACGCCGGGAATCACGGCGCCCGTCTCGTCCTTGACCGTGCCTTCGATCTGCTGCGCGGCAAACGCGCAGACCGCCATGGCGGCCATGAGGACGAGGACTGTAATGTGCTTGCGTAAAGCCATAAAAAAACCTCCTTATAAGGTAAAGGTTGAAGCGTGATGGATTGGTTTTGCGCTTCCTTCCGTTCGCCAACGGAAGGGAAACAGAAATGCACGCGGCGTGCCAAAAGGACGTATCATCAGTGAATAATTCTTAATTTGTAAAGATTTTGCATTTTCCCGCCGCTCATCAAGCTCGGCCGCCGTTCATCCATTTTTTCTTGACAGGAATACGGTTACTATTTTGTAAACCAATCAAAAACAAAGGGTTAAATATCCATCCTTGTGGATTCTGATCCATTTATCTGTATATTGGGACGTCATGAGTCATGTTTGTAACATTTTTTGCACATGTATCCAAAAATCATCCCGCCAGACACAATTAATGTATCTCATTCCAAATTCTGGTGTTACCTGAACCTTACCGTCAGTGGCCCTCTCATCCGCCCATTGACAAGAATGTGTTCTGTTTCGGATTATGTGTTTGTTTTGAATATTTTAAGAGGTGATCATTCCTCCGGCGGTCGTTACGGCGAAGAATGATAATTTTGTCGTCCCGCCGGAGGGCAGTCGATCCAAAATACTGTATCCGGTCGGGGCACCGCACGGATGAGGTCGCTATTTATTCCTTTAAATTCAATAAAAAAAGGGCCTTCCGGAGAAGGCCCTTGGCACGAGGAGGAGTCGGACTAGAAGATAAACTTCGCGCCGATCTGGACCTGACGGTTGGCGGCGGCGCCGAAGGTCTGGCCCATGGTGGCGCTGGCGAAGTTGCGGTTCGGCTGGTTCCAGTTGGTGTGGTTGAAGAGGTTGAAGGCCTCGAAGCGCAACTGCAGCTTGGATCCTTCCGCCGTGAACCACGGGAACCGGATCTCCTTGAACAAGGAGAAGTCCACGTTCCAGTAGCCCGGCTGGCGGAAGAAGCCCTTGTAGTAGCCGCCCTGGTAGCCGAGAGGATAGTCGGCCCGCTGGGTGGCGGCGTTCCACACGAAGTTGGATTGGGTCGGGCCCACCAGGTTGCCGTCGGTGGTCACGTTGGTGTTCACCACATCGGGCCGGCTGGGGCCGCGGTCGTTGGTGTAGCCGGTGCCCAAGGTGTCGATGGGCACCTTGTAGTCGAGGGGATAGCCCGAGTTGGCCTGGACGATGCCGTTGATCTGCCAGCCGCCCAGGATGTTGCCGAGGATGCCGTCGGTGTCGCCGGCGATCATCTTGCCGGGGCCGATGGGCAGCTCGTAGATGAAGCTGGCACTCAGGTTGTGACGGACGTCGAAGGCGGCATAGCCCTTGTCGTAGTCACGGTTGTACCAGTTGGACTGGAACGGCGCATTGCCGCCGTCGGTGTAGATGGAGTCGGAGCCGTTGTCGAAGGCCTTGGCCCAGGTGTAGTTCACCTGCGCCTGCAGGCCGTCCTGGAAGCGGCGGCTGAACGACATCTGCATGGAGTCGTAGCGGCTGTGGCCGTCGGAGTTGACATAGTGCAGGGTCAGCCACTGGGTGTTCTGCAGCGAGTAGTAGCGGACGACGGCCGGGATGTACGGCTCACCGTAGCCCGTGACGTAGCCGTTGTCGATGAGGCCCTGGATCAGCTCCGTGGAGGGCAGGGGCATCTGGTTGGGGTTGTTGCGGATGAGCAGGTGCGTGCCGGAGCTGCCGGCGTAGGCGAGGGTGAAGATGTTGCCGGGCCACAGTTCGCGCTGGATGCTGAAATTCCAGGTCTGCATGTAGGCCTGGTCCAGCTCGGAGTTGTAGATGATCTGGCTGGCCCAGGTTTCCGGCGTCGGATGCAGGGTCGGCGGCGGCGCCGTCACGCCGTTGAAGTAGTAGGCCATGCCGTTGGGGTAGATGCCGTTGAAGCCGGCCGGCTGCGAGCTGCTGATGCCGGTGAAGCCGAAGGGCATCTGGGCCGAGTTCCAGCTCAGCAGGTTATCGCAAAGGCGGTCGAAGCTGATGCCGTACCCGGCGCGGATGGCCGTCTTGCCGTCGCCCCACGGGTCGTAGGAGAAGCCGAAGCGCGGCGCGAAGTTGGTCTTGTGGGCGTCATAGATGCGCTGGGAGTCGTCTTCCAGGAAGATGTCGGCACCCGTGCCTACCCAGAGAGGATTCCCCGTCAGCCAGTTGCCGGTGTCCCAGTTGTCGGGATCGAAGAAGTTGTTGATGTTGGGCAGGCGGTAGCCCTGGCTGACCAGCTCATCATTGAGGACGTTGGAGAGCAGGCCGTTGATCTCGTAGGGGGTGGGTTTCAGCTCGTAGCGCAGGCCGAGGTTCAGCATGAGGTTGGGCGTGATCTTCCAGTCGTCCTGGATGAAGAAGTCGTACTCCTGCTGGCGCCAGCCGCGCAGGTCGCCGAAGCCCGGGTAGTACTGCAGGCCGTCGCCATACACCGACTGGAAGAAGGAGTCCACCCAGCCGGCCATGACGTTGCGGCCCATGTTGCCGTAGGGGCTGCCGTTGAAGTAGCTGTCGAAGTGGAAGGCCGGCCACAGCTGGAAGTTGGAGTCGCCGTTGTCATGGATCCAGCGCAGGTCCACCCCGAACTTGACGTTGTGGTTGCCCTTGGTCCAGGTCACGGTGTCCTTCAGGTTGATGGTGCCGGTGCGCCGGCCCTGGTCGCCGTAGGCGTAGAAGCCGTAGTTGGTGGCCAGGGGATAGGCGGTGTTCCAGCCGCCGTTGAAGGACAGGTCGCCGGGGCCCGTCGGCTCTTCGCGGTCCCAGGCGAAATCCGTCAGGTTGCCGCCGATCTTCACGTTATTGACCAGGGTCGGCGACACCAGCCAGGTCCAGTCCAGGGCATAGGCCCAGCTCTTGCCCTCGAACTGGTAGACGCCGATGCTCGTGCCGGGCAGATTGCCCACTGCCGGCACATCGGAGACGTTGGTGAAGTAGCGGCCGAACAGGGAGTGGTTCTCGTTCAGGGCGTAGTCGACCTTGATGGTGTACTGGTAGCGGTCGGACTTGTTGGGTTCGGCCCAGGCGTATTGCCCGTTCCAGGCCACCGCGCCCGTCTCGTCGAACACCGACGGGTTGCCGGCGTTGGGCAGCGGGTAGTAGCTGTTGAAGATGTTGGCGATGGCCGAGTTGGTGATCTGGTCGCGGAAGGCCTGGGTCGGCGTCACCGCCGTGAAGGTGCCGGCCGTCCGGATTTTCAGGAACTCGGTGTTGAAGAAGAAGAAAAGCTTGTCGGGGATGATGGGCCCGCCGAAGCTGGCGCCGTACTGGTTCCGCTTGAACTCGCCCTTGCCGGTGTCATAGTAGTTCTCGGCCCAGGTGGCGGCGTCCAGGTTGTCGTTGCGGTGGAACCAGAACACGTTGCCGTGGAACTCGTTGGTGCCGCCCTTGGACACCACGTCGATGATGGCGCTGCCGGCGCGGCCGTACTCGGCGGACGGGTTGGAGGTGATGACGCGGAACTCGGCCACGGCGTCCACGTTCACGTCCACCACGTTGCCGATGACGGCCGTGTCATTGTTGTCCACGCCGTCCAGCTGGTAGTTGTTGCCGCGGCCGCGGCCGCCGTTGGCCGACGCGAAGCCGCGGTAATTGGCCACGCCCGGCGTCAGGAAGACCAGGTTCAACGGATTGCGGCCGTTGAGGGGCAGATCCATGATCCGCTTCTCGTCGATGACGTTGTCCAGCTGGGAGGTGGTGGTTTCCACCTGCTCCACTTCGGCGATGATCTCCACTTCTGTGGCCATGCCGCCGACCACCATGACCAGGGGATAGCTCAGGCTGTCACCGACGCTCACCCGGATGCCGGAGATCCGGACCGGCTGAAAGCCTTCCAGCTCGGCCTTGACCTCGTAGGTGCCGGTACGGATGTTGGTGAAAATGTACCGGCCGGTGTCGTCGGAGAGGGTGTCACGGGACACGCCGGTGTCGGTGTTGGTCAACACCACGGTGACACCGGGAATCATGGCCCCCGTCTCGTCCTTGACCGTGCCCTCGATCTGCTGCGCCGCCAGGGCGCAGACCGACATCAGGGCCACGGTCAGCAACACGAAAAGGCACTTGCGACTGTTCATAAAAACCTCCAGTATGGATTGGGAATCGCGAGCGAGTTGAGCAGACTGACTCACGATCGAAAGAGCCTTTGCCTGGCCGGTCAACGGGACCGGCGGACACCGGGGATCATCGCAAAAGCAATGCCAAATCATGCCCGCTGCCCGGCCGGTTCCGCGCCGGGACCATTGACGGAAACCGGTCGCCGTTCATCCGTCAATTTCCCCGGCGGTCCCTGCTTAATCCAATTTTTTCAGTTAGTTATGCATTCAGACAGGGGACGAAAAATTCATTTTTCCGAATTTTGGAATCAAAAATTTGAATGAAATATGCCCGCCGGGTGGGCGCTACCCCGCCCTATGGCCGCAGAAAACGGTCGGCGGGCGGGTTTTGGGTCCGGGGCTCTGACCGGGTGAGCTCCCGAAATATCCGGAAGTGTCGTGCCCCCTGCGTCACCTGTCATATGATGGGTCCCGGGCCACGCCACGGCCGCCAGGTGGCGGCATGGACAGCGGCCGGGAATAAACCGGCAGGAATGATGGCAGCGGCTAGCACTGCATGAGGAGGGACGATGCCCTGGTATGATGACGGGGGACTCCTATATAGTATAAGGATTGGCGGAAGAGGTAGGTTTCGAACCCACGGACCCCGCAAGGGGTCAACGGTTTTCGAGACCGATGGCTATATGATTATTCCTTTTTATTTCTATGATTTATAGTCGTTCTTAAAATCTTTGTTGCACTCTCGTTACAGTAAGGCCGACAAAAGTTATTTTCCCGGCTCCAATCTGCCATGATAAGAGCGCCCAAAATTCCCGCGGGATCGAGGCCCGTCGCGCGGCGACGGGCTGCTTTGTCACTTCCAATCCGGATGTGGATCGGCGAGCTTCTCGATGCTCGATATATTTACGAGATGAGGTTTTTCGTCTTGAATCACGATCGCGTAAATATCCCCCCCTTTCTCGATCCATTGTTCGAAAATCCCCGTCTTTTTTGTTTCTCCACCCGCCTGGTAATAAACGACTTTTCTGGACATTGGCTTTCTCCTATGTAAATAAGGTTATCTAATTTCGACACGGCCTCTCTGATACAATCGCATCATTAAATAAACGGTTTCCTCAATCCCAAGCTCAATCATTCCGTCTCGCAAACTTGGTCGCGAGAATCGAGATCAGGCCGCCGAGCCTGATGTCGCCAAAGATTTTTTTATGGCTTACGGCCATTTCACCTCAATCCTCACATCCAAGTCTCTTGGTTTCCCTGTGATGAAAACAGTACGCTCCGACTCACCGCATCATGTCAACACAGACTTCAGGCAACCGGATATGTCATTCGAGATAAAACGAGCCAAACTCAATGATGTTCAGAGGGTAATTTCTTACATTTCCCCGCTACAAAACGCGGGCATGTGCGGTTGCCGAAACACATAGCGTGGAAGCAATCCGAACCACGCCCTTGTTCTAGGATCTATTTCTCTTCATCTTCCCATCCATTTCTGTAACGCTGCCACTCTCCACCAACTGTATCCCTTTTCGCACTCCAGCCAGGCGGTAAGTCTGCGATCTGGAGAATCGAATTGTCCAGTTTAGTGATTTCGCCCATTCCGACCACTTGTGCTTCCGCCATTGTAACTGTTTTTCCAGACTGGAATCCCCAGCTGTGATCGTCCTCATAATGCGTGACCAGAAGGATAGGACAGCCATCCTTTGTGATGTGTGTCGAAGTAATCGCAGCCACGTTTGGCGCTTGGTCAAATGGCCATTGTTTCGAGTTCATATTTGTTTCTTCTTTTCGTAGAACAGGTGAATATTCCCGATCCATTCCCGATGAATCCTCTCCCCGTCCGTCCTCTGGTGCATTATTGGATGCCTCTATTATACTTCCATCGCTGCTATTTTTCAATGGCTCGTTATCCCTGCCAAAACCGTTCAGGAGACGAAATGCTGACCATTGATGACCATCAAACCCCGCATACATCCTGAAAGGTATTTTTCAGGAGTCACTCGGGACTGACCAGGGACTTGCGCGGGAGTGGCTCCGGACCTAAAATCCCATAACTTGTAACCAGGTCTGGTTTGGGACAGGGATGTTCATGGTTTCGAGATCACAGGTGCCAATTGCATTGGGATTCTGCCTGCCAGTGCCGTTTCCTTGCTACACTCTCGCGACACACCCCAACGGGAACAGGCGGATATTGATGTCGATGAGCGTAAATCGGAGAAGGAAACCAGACCGTCCGTAAATTGTTTTTATTCAAGGTAAAAGCGTACGAAATTGGCGGAGGAGGTAGGATTCGAACCCACGGACCCCGCAAAGGGTCAACGGTTTTCAAGACCGCCGCCTTAAACCACTCGGCCACTCCTCCGCGCGGAAATACAGCTGGTGAGATCATGCGGCCGGTGCCGCGAAGCGAGGCCGATTATAGGCCCTTCGGCCCGGGGTGTCAAGGAAAGGCGTTTGAGGTCGGGGACAGTCCGCGGCCGTCTCCTGTCGCGTGGCGGGTGTTCGTATCCAGACCTCGATCCTTAAGGAGTTCCGGGTTCATCCTCCTCCGCTCTGACGAGCTGCGGAGGACATGTCGAACCTGGAGTACCCCATCGCCCCGTCACCCTCCCACCTGCTTCTTTCATGCCCGGGTTGCAAAGGCAGGCCACCGCCGGCTTTACGCCGGCGGGGCCGTGACTTACGGCCAGTCAAACGGCCGGCCTGACGACCGCCACCACCGGCCCCGCGCCGGTGGGGCGATGTCATATGTACCAGTGGATCAATCGTCAATGAAAAAACGGCCTATTCAAAGGGTACAATCGTTGTACTTCTTCATTTTCGCAGCAAGCGGAACGTAGAAGTGGAACACCGCTCCACCGGCACAAAGCCGGTGGTGGCCACTATTGACAAGGTCGTTCCGGCTGGCATTCAGTCCTCGCTTCCGCCGGGGCAAGCCCGGCGGGGAGCGGTGGTCGACACGTTCCATTCCAGGATGTGCATTTTGCAATCCCGTCGCCCGTTCGCCCTGTCGCTGGCCCACTGTTTCGCTCATTCTTCAAAACATTGAAAACAAAGCGCTCTCCAGCGAGCGCACTCCACAGGCTGCGCCGTTTCGCAGAAAACAAAGCGCTCTCCCGTCTTCGTCCCGCAAGGCGGGACTTCGCCCGGGCAGGCAAGCCCGGCGGGAAGCGGCGGTCGACACGTTCCATTCCAGGATGTGCATTTTGCAATCCCGTCGCCCGTTCGCCCCGTCGCTGGCCCACTGTTTCGCTCATTCTTCAACACATTGAAAACAAAGCGCTCTCCAGCGAGCGCACTCCACAGGCTGCGCCGTTTCGCTCTTACTGAACGATGACCATCTCGTCGAGGAGATGCTGGGCGCCGGCGAACTTGTCCAGCACGAAGAGGACGTAGCGGATGTCCACGCTGATGGTGCGCTGCAGCTCGGGCACGATGTAATAGTCGCCGCTGACGCTCTCGTAGGTCATGTCGAAGATGATGCCCACCTGCTCGCCGCGGGCGTTGAGGGTGGGCGAGCCGGAGTTGCCGCCGGTGACGTTGGTGGTGTTGAGGAAGCAGGTCACCACGTCCCTGAGCCGCGGATCCATGTACCGGCCGAAGGCCGCCGCCTGGTACAGGGCCTTCAGCTTGACGGGGACAATGAACGGGCTCTCGTTCGTCTCCTTCTCCATCACCCCGCCCAGGGTGGTGAACGGCTCGTAGAAGACGGCATCCCGCGGCGTATAGCCGGCCACCTCGCCCACGGTGAAGCGGATGGTGCCGTTGGCGTCGGGGGCGAAATGCCGGTCCGGCATGGCCAGCTCGGCGCGCAGCACCACTTTCTTCAGGTCGGCCCGTTCCTGGCCCAGGGCATGCCCCTGGTCGCGCAGGTCGGCCATCTCTCCCTCCAGGGCGGCGGCCAGCGCCAGCAGCGGATCGGTGGTTTGCGCCAGTTCATCGGGCGAGGCCGTGAGCAGGGCCAGGCGCCGCTCCGTGTTGGCCAGGGTGGTGGTGTCGTATATGGTTTTGACGTATTCGTGGATGGCGGCGCCCCCCTGGCGCACCACCTCCCGCACGGCCGCCGGCGCGGCGTCGGGCGCCGTATCGTGCATGTGCTGCAGGAGGAAGGCGAAGTAGACGGCGTCGGTGGCGGGGTCGTAGCCGCGGTCGGCCAGGCGCACCCGTTGCTCCAGATAGGGCAGGTTCCGCTCCTGATACGACTCCTCGCGCTCCAGGTCGGGTTTTTGCCGCTCGGTGACGGTGCGGTGGATCAGGTACGCCTGGCTCAGCAGGGTGGGCCCCCGCCGGCCGCTGAGAGTGCCCAGGTTTTCCACCGCCTGATCGTGGGCGTCGATGCGGTCCATGCATTCGGCCAGGGCATCCAGCGCCGCCGCCACGCCCTCGTTCCCTTGGGGCTGCACGGCCGCCCAGTTGCGCAGCAGGCGCTCCTGGGCCTCTTTTTTGGCGAGAAGATCGATCTTGCGCAGACCCTCCAGCTTGCCCTGGTAGTTCTTCATGGAGTTATTGAGGCCCTTCACGGTGCCGGCGTACTTGATGGCCAGGGCCTTGTCCCGGGCCCGCACCGCCTCGAAGAAATCGATGAGTTCACTGTACCAGCCGGCCCGCTCTTCCAGCCGGCCCAGCTCCGACCGGCACTCGGCCAGGGTGTAGTTGCGGTAGGTCCGGCCGGGGTAGCCCATGACGAAGGTGGCGTCCCCTTCCCTGAGGCCGGCGATGGCCAGCTTGAGGAAGGACCTGGGCTGGTAGGGAACGTTCCCGGCGGCGTAGGGCGCGCCCACGTTGTCCGGGGAGACGTAGGCCCGCAGCAGGGAAAAATCGCCCGTGTGGCGGGGCCACATCCAGTTGTCCACGTCGCCGCCGAAGTTGCCGATGGCCTGGGGCGGGGCGTAGACCAGGCGCACGTCCCGCAGCCGCTTGAAGCGGAACAGGTAGTAGGCGTTGCCGCTGTACATGGCCTGCACCCGGCAGCGGATGTCCGGCCCCTCCTTCTCGGCCGCGGCGACGATCTCCTTCTCCGCCCGGTCGATGGCCTTGTACCGATCCAGCGGGGTCAGGCCGGGGGTCAGGCCGGCCAGTACCCGCTCCGTAACCTCCTCGTAGCCCAGCAGGACGTCGGCCACGTACCCTTCGGCGGGGATCTCCGCCGCCGGGGTGAGGGCGTGAAACCCGTCGGTGATGTAGTCGTGTTCGGGCGTCGCGGCCCGCTGGATGGCGCCGAAGGCCACGTGATGATTGGTCAGGATCAGCCCGCCGGCGCTGACGAACTCGCCCGTGCCGCCGCCCAGGTAGACCACGGCGCTCATCAGGCCGGTGCCGTCGGGGCGGTACAGGTCGTTCAGGCCGACCTCGAGTCCCCTGTCGGCCACCCCCAGGTCCTTGATCTGATGGGGCAGCCACATGCCGTCGTCGGCCGCCGCCGGCGCCGCCAGGGTCAGCAGGATGGTCATCATCATCCAAAATCGGTATTTCATGCCCAACTCCTTTGCCACGGCAAATGCGTGCGCTTTAAAAGATCCAAACAAAGCAGATATAGCACGAAGAGCCGGAGAGTGTCAATTTCCGTGTCGGGGGGATCGGCCCTGCCATCGACGCCCTTGCGGATCTGCGTTGCATTCCTGTTGAAATATTCGGTCCGGCGGTCAAACAGGCGAGCCAACAACCCACCACGGTATGTATCGGGCGGTTCTCCAAACACCATTGCCTGGACTTCCGCAACGGCTGCACGGGTGGAAACCATCCTGTCGATGGCAGACATTCCGAGGTAGAACCATGATTGTAATGGAAAATCTTCGCAAAACGTACGGCCCCATCGTCGCCGTGGACGACCTCAGCCTGACGATCCGCCGCGGCGAGGTCTTCGGCCTGCTGGGCCCCAACGGCGCCGGCAAGACCACCGCCGTGCACCTGACGGTGGGGCTGCTCGAACCCGACAGCGGCCGGGTCGAGATCGAAGGCCTGGGCCCGCCCACCCGCCCGGCGGTGCGGGCGCGCATCGGCGTGGCGCCGCAGGCGCTGGCCCTGTACGAGGATCTCACCGGCGAGGAAAACCTGTTCTTTTTCGGCCGGATCCAGGATCTGTCCGGTCACGGCCTCGAGCAGCGCGTGGGCTGGAGCCTGGACTTCGTCGGCCTCAACGACCGCCGCCGGGACAAGGTCAAAACCTTTTCGGGCGGCATGAAACGTCGCCTCAACCTGGCCGTGGCCCTGGTGCACGATCCGCAGATCATCCTGCTGGACGAGCCGACGGTGGGCGTGGATCCCCAGTCGCGCAACGCCATCTTCGAACGGATCGAGGCCCTCCGCGCCGAGGGCCGGACCATCATCTACACCACCCACTACATGGAGGAAGCCCAGCGCCTGTGTGACCGGGTGGGCATCATGGACCACGGCCGGCTGCTGGCCCTGGATACGGTCCAGGGGCTGCTGGCGGCCCACGGCGGCCGGAGCGTGGTGGTGGCTGAGACGGCCGAGGGCGAAATCCGGCTGGACACGGACGACCCCCTGGCCGAACTGACGCGCCTGCAGCGGGACCACCAGCTCCTCCGTTTTACCGTGGAGAGCCCCAATCTGGAAGGCGTCTTCCTGAATCTGACCGGCCGTCGACTGAGGGACTGATCATGAGACAAATACTTGCCCTGGCTGTCAAGGACCTGCGCCTGTTGCTGCGCGACAAGGCGGGTTTCTTCTTCACGTTTTTCTTCCCCCTGCTCATCGCCGTCTTTTTCGGTACCATCTTCTCCGGCGGCGGCGGGGGGGACGGCGGCATCTCCATCCTGGTGGTGGATGAGGACCAGAGCGAGGAGTCGCGGGCCTTCGTCCAGACCCTGACGGAAGCGGAGGAACTGACCGTCCGCACCGTGCCCCGGGCCGAAGCCGAAAACCAGGTCCGCCGCGGGCGCGCCGTGGCCTATGTGGTCATCACCCCGGGTTTCGGCGAGGCGCGCCAGCGGGTTTTCTGGGGCGAACCGCCGCGCATCGAGCTGGGCGTGGATCCGGCCCGCCGGGCCGAAGCCGGCATGCTGCAAGGCATCCTGACCAAGTATGCCGTGGCAGGCTTCCAGCAGGCCTTCACCGACCGGTCGCGCATGCGGGACAGCGTCCGCGACGCCCTGGGCGCCATCGACGCGGCGCCCGGCATGAAGACTGACGAGCGCAGCAGCCTGCAACGTTTTCTGGGGGAGCTGGACACCTTCCTGGAGACCGCCCCGTCGGCCACCAATGAGGAGGAGGGCGGCGGAGAGATGCGCGGCTTCGAACCCCTGCGCATCGAGAAGCAGGACGTGGTGGTGCAGCGGGCCGGCCCCACCAACGCCTATGCCGTGTCCTTTCCCCAGGGGATGATCTGGGGCATCCTGGGCTGCGCCGCCGCCTTCGGCATCTCCCTGGTAACGGAACGCCGGCGCGGCACCCTGGTGCGGCTGCGCATGGCCCCCCTGAGCCGCTTCCAGATCCTGGCCGGAAAAGCCGGCGCCTGCTTTATCACCACCGTCGGGCTGTCCGTCGGGCTGTTCGTCATCGGCCGCCTGGTGTTCGGCCTGGCCCCCCAGTCATACCTGCTGCTGGGACTGGCCATCGTCTCTTCGGCCATCGCCTTCGTGGGCATCATGATGCTGTTGTCGGTGCTGGGCAAGACGGAGCAGGCCGCCGCCGGCATCGGCTGGGCCGTCCTGCTGGTCATGGCCATGCTGGGCGGCGGCATGATCCCCCTGTTCATCATGCCGTCCTGGATGCGGACCGTCAGCCACATCAGCCCCATCAAGTGGTCCATGCTGGCCCTGGAAGGCGCCATCTGGCGGCAGTTCTCCCTGGCGGAGATGCTGCTGCCGTGCGGTATCCTGGTCCTGGTGGGGGTGGTCCTGTTTGCCGTGGGCGTGCGGGCGTTCCGCTGGTCGGTGGCCAGCTGAAGGAACACTCCATTCACCGGACAGAAGCACCGGCGAAACGGACGCCGGCCTCAGCTCTTGCGCGCCTGCACGGCCAGGCTGGTCACATAGTCGGCCAGGTTGGCCCCTGCCGGCAGGAGGGCGATGATCTTCACGAACAGCGGATCCTGCCATTCCTTCATGGCGGCCACATAGTCATCCCGGGATACCAGACGGACATCCGCGAACCCCGCCGCCCGGGCCATCCGTTCCGTTTCTTCCACCAGCACCGCGCCGGCGATGCAGCCCGTCAAAGCCTCAGTCATTTCCACGACGGCCGGCGGCAGCGGCTGCCGCAAAGCCAGATCGGAGATGGCCACCCGGCCGCCCGGCTTGAGAACCCGGTACATTTCGCGCCAGACCTGCTCCTTGTCCGGCGACAGGTTGATGACGCAGTTGGAAATGATCACGTCCACCGACCCATCGGCCAGCGGCAGATGCTCGATCTCACCCAGGCGGAATTCCACGTTGTCCAGCCCTGTGTCGGCCCGGTACACCTCCAGATTGCGTCGCGCCCTGGCCAGCATCTCCGGTGTCATGTCCACGCCGATGACCCGACCGGCGGAGCCCACTTTCCGCCCCGCCTGGAACACATCGAAACCGGCGCCCGCGCCGAGGTCGACCACCGTCTCCCCCGGGTTCAGCGCCGCCAGGGCCACGGCGTTGCCGCACGACAGGCCCAGATTGGCTTCGGCCGGGATGCCCGCCAGTTCCTCAGCGGTGTAGCCGACGGAGCGGGCCACGTCATGGGGGGTCGCCGCGGCGCCGCCGCAGCATGATGACTCCGGGCCGCAACAGGAACCGCTGCCTGAAGCGATCCGGCCGTAGCCCTCCCGCACCACGGATCGGATATGTTCTTTCTTGTCCATACGTCAGCCTCCCTGGTTGGCAATCAACCATCGTTCCCGACAGCGCCCGACTCCACCCAACGGGTCACGGTTTCCCTGATTTCATCGCGGATCCGCCGTGCTTTGGCCAGCTTTTCCGCAGGCGTACCCGACACCCGGGCCGGATCTTCGAATCCCCAGTGGAGGCGTGACACGATGCCCGGGAAGATGGGGCAGCGCTCGGCGTTGGATTCGTCACAGACGGTGACGACATAGTGGTAGATCTCGCCGGCCCTGAACTTGTCGAACACGCTCTTGGTCTCGTTGCCCGAGATGTCGATGCCCGCCTCGGCCATGACCTCGACGGCCAGGGGATTCAGCTCGCCCGGTTCCAGGCCGGCGCTGTGCCCCTCGAAGGTATCGCCATACAGGTGATTGAGCCATGCTTCGGCCATCTGGCTGCGGGCGCTGTTCTGGATGCAGACAAACAGGACTTTCTTTTTTCTCATTTCTTCTCCTCATTCTGCCGTTGGGATTTTTCTCATGGCAGGTCATCATACCGGTAAACCGTTAGGATTTGATGAAATCTCATTTCACCCCGGACGTTTCGGGTCGGCAATGGCAACCGGCCGCCTGAATTTCCCCGTTTTCGGCGGGAAAATACTTCCGTTTCAGGCGCAGCGCCACGTTCACCAGGCCGATGAGGACCGGCACCTCCACCAGCGGTCCGATAACGGCGGCGAAGGCGGCCCCGTGGCCGATGCCAAAGGTGGCCACGGCCACGGCGATGGCCAGCTCGAAGTTGTTGGAGGCGGCCGTGAACGAGAGGGTGGTGGTCTGGCCGTAGGGGGCGCCCGCTTTCAGGCTGAGAAAAAAGGACACCAGAAACATGAGGACAAAGTAGATGAGCAGCGGCACGGCGATGCGCACCACGTCCAGGGGCAGCTGGACGATGGTCTCCCCTTTCAGCGAGAACATGATCACGATGGTGAACAGCAGGGCGATGAGGGTAACGGGGCTGATGCGGGGGATGAAGCGGGTGTGGTACCATTCCTTGTCCTTCAGGCGGATCAGGCTGAAGCGCGTGATGATCCCGGCCAGGAACGGGATCCCCAGATAGATGAAGACGCTGCGGGCGATCTCGCCGATGGTGATGTCCACCGCCATCCCCGCCAGCCCGAACCAGGGGGGCAGAACGGTGATGAAGATCCAGGCGTAGACCGAATAGAAGAGCACCTGGAAGATGGAATTGAAGGCCACCAGACCGGCGCAGTATTCCGTATCGCCGGCGGCCAGCTCGTTCCAGACGATGACCATGGCGATGCAGCGGGCCAGGCCGATGAGGATCAGGCCCACCATGTACTCGGGCATATCGGCCAGGAACAGGACGGCCAGCAGAAACATGAGGATGGGGCCGATGACCCAGTTCTGGACCAGCGACAGGGCCAGCACCCGTGTATTGCGGAACACCTCACCCAGTTCCTCGTAGCGCACCTTGGCCAGCGGGGGATACATCATCAGGATGAGGCCGATGGCGATGGGCAGCGATGTGGTGCCCACGTTGAAGCGGTTCAGGAAGGGGACGATCCCCGGAAAAAGATACCCGCCGGCCACACCGGCCAGCATGGCCACGAAGATCCAGAGGGTCAGGTAGCGGTCCAGGAAACTCAGCCGGCCCGCCGGGGCAGCAGTATCCGTCATCACAGATTCTCCTTACGATGGTATCCGATCCGGTCGGCCGAATACCCGGCCGATTCTCAACTGCAGGACGTCGTGGGACAGGCCTTCTGCCGGCGCCACGCCTGGAGGCGCGCATCCAGCTCCTGCCGCTCCGGCGAGTCCAGCGCCTGGTCCAGCGCCGCCTGGAGTGCTTCCTGCTGGCGGACGAACTCCTCGGCCAGGCGGTAATAAACCCACACGCCGTCGCGGCGATCGGCCAACACCCCAGCGTTGAGCAAATAGCGCAGGTGGCGCGACGCCTTGGACTGGGTCACCGCCAGCACGTTCTCGAAATCGCAGACGCACAGCTCGCCGTGGCGCAGGATCATCGCCAGCATGGCCAGCCGGGTCTCGTCGGCCAGGGCCTTGAACAAACGGGCCAGATCTTTCATGCCGTCCTCCACGATACCCTTATAACCGTTTATGCGGTTATGTGCAAGTTATTTTTCACGCCCCCCCACTTTTTTACCCGGGGCACACGACGGAATGATCGCCGGGGGTGACGTCGAAAAGAGTTGCAAACGGCGCCGCAAACCGGCTAGCATGAGCGGGTGAATCCGATCTGACCGATGTGTATTTCGCACTGGAAGGGCTGCATGCCGAACACTTCTCTCTGGAAAACGGCCGTCCGGCGGCTGTTCCAACCTGGCGCCGGCGACGGCAAGCTGGGCGCGTTTCTGGGGGTCTTCACCCCCTCCATCCTCACTATCCTCGGCGTCATCCTGTTTTTGCGCATCGGCTGGATGGTGGGCAACACCGGGCTGTTCCCCGCCCTGCTCATCGTGGCCATCGCCAACGCCATCACCCTGGCCACGGCCCTGTCGGTGTCGGCCGTGGCCACCAACATGTTCGTCGGCGCCGGCGGGGCCTACTACATCCTGTCCCGCAGCCTGGGCCTGGAGATCGGCGGCGCCATCGGCATCCCGCTCTTTCTGGCCCAGACGTTTTCGGTGACCCTGTATGCCTTCGGTTTCGCCGAAAGCCTGCAATTCGTGTGGCCCGAAGCGCCCGTCCAGCCCATCGCCGCCATCACGGTGCTGCTGGTCTCGCTGGTTTCCGGCCGCAGCGCCAACCTGGCCCTGCGGCTGCAGATCCCCATCCTCATCCTGCTGGTGCTGGCCCTGGGCTCGCTCTTCTTCGGCGTGTTCGGTGTGCCCGACTTCCAGGCCGGCCTGTGGCGCGGCGTGGAGAACGCCCCGTCTTTCTGGGTCGTCTTCGCCGTTTTCTTCCCGGCCGTCACGGGCATCATGGCCGGCGTCAGCCTGTCGGGCGACCTCAAGAATCCGACCCGGAGCATCCCGCGGGGCACCATCGCCGCCGTGCTGGTGGGCTTTGCCGTCTATCTGGTCGTGCCCGTCATATTGGCCCTGGGCGCCGACAGCCAGACCCTGGTCGGCGACCCGCTCATCTGGCTGACGGTGTCGGCCCTGCCCATCCTGGTCATGCCCGGCCTGTGGGGGGCCATCCTGTCGTCGGCGGTGGGCAGCATGCTGGGCGCCCCCCGCACCCTGGAAGCCCTGGTGGAGGACGACGTCATGCCCCAGGCGCTGCAGGCGGCCCAGGAGAAGGAGCGCCGCGGACCCGGCCGGGCGCATATCATCTCCACCCTGGCCGCCCTGGTGGGCGTGGCCCTGGGCGACCTCAACGCCGTGGCCCCGGTCCTGACCATGTTTTTCCTGACCACCTACGGCATGATCAACCTGGTGGCCGGCCTGGAGCGGCTGAGCGGCGCCCCGTCTTTCCGGCCCATGGTCCGCATTCCTTCCTGGGTGTCCCTGTTCGGCGCCATCGGCTGCTTCTGGGTGATGTTCCTCATCAACAGCCTGGCCTGCGTCATCGCCATCGTCGCCGAGATCCTCATCTACTTGCTGCTGCGGCGCCGGTACCTGACGGCCGCCTGGGGCGACCTGCGCTTCGGCGTGCTCATGTCCCTGGCCCGCTCGACCCTGCTGCAGCTGCGCAATCTGCCGGTGGCGCCGCGCAACTGGCGCCCCCACATCCTGGTCTTCGCCGGCGATATCGAGCGCCGCGTCGACCTGGTCCGCTTCGCCGCCTGGCTGAACCAGGGCCGCGGCATCCTGACCGTCAGCCGCCTCTTCGTCGGCACGTACGAGGATCACCTCGCCGCCATTCCCGAGGAGGAGCGGCGCATCCAGCAACGGCTGGAACAGGAGGCCATCATCGCCTTTTCCGAGGTGGAGGTGGTGCCCGCCTTCGAGGAAGGGGTCATCGCCGTCGCCCAGGCCAACGGCATCGCCGGCATCTCTTCCAACACCATCATGTTCGGCTGGAGCGAAAAACGGGAGCGCCTGGCCAGCGCGTTGCGCATCATGCGCGTCGTCGGCCAGATGGGCAAGTCCACCCTCATCTGCCGGGTCCGGCCCCGTGCCTGGACCACCCGCCCCCGCCGCATCGACGTCTGGTGGGGCGGCCTCCAGAACAACGGCGACAAGATGCTGCTCTTCGCCTATCTGTTGTCCGTCAATCGCGAATGGCACGGCGTCGAGATCTGCGTGCGCAGCGTGGCCACCAACGAAATGATGCAGCAGCAGACCCGGCGCAGCCTGGAACGGATGCTGCAGGAAAGCCGGATCCACGCCCGCACCGAGGTCACCATCCGCCCCGAGGGCACCAGCGTGCAGAACATGATCCAGGCGCAGTCCCGCGACGCCGACATCGTCTTCCTCGGCCTGCGGCAACCGGAACCCGGCGGCGAGCTGGAGTACGCCCAGCGCCTGGAGGAGCTGGTGGGCACCCTGCCCACGGTGGTCCTGGTCCGCAACGCCAGCCAGTTCGCCGGCCGCATGCTGTGAGCCGGCAGCGCCCTTCAGCCATGGCATTCGCCGCCCTGTCATGATATACTGGGACAAAGAATCCCCGCGATCCGATCGTATCCAATCTGCACGACGACGCGAATCTCGAAAGGAGGAGAGATGGCGATCTATATTATTCTGAGCCAGCTGTCAGAGGAAGCATTTCGGGATGCGGACCAGTTCAAGCGACTGGCGCGCAAGGTATCCAGCAAAATCAAGCAGGAATGCCCGGGTGTGACCTGGAAGCAGAGTTTCGCCACCCTGGGCCGCTATGACGTGGTGGATATCATCGAGTCGGACGATCTGACCCAGATCGAAAAGGCGGCCATGATCATCCGCGCCTACGGCCACGCCCGCACCGAAACCATGCAGGCCACTCCCTGGAACCAATTTCTGGATATGCTGTAGAGGCGGCTGACAGACCACTCCGTGGTGGAAGACCGCCCGTCCCTTCGGGGAGACGGGGGGGGGGTGGCGCGACCTCATGCCGTGGTCTCAGCGAGCCGGCCTGGATTCACCGGTGACGGTAGACGTTCAGTCCCTTGATGTTGACGAATTCGTGCAGGCCGAAGCGGGCCAGCTCGCGGCCCAGGCCGCTGTTCTTGACGCCGCCGAAGGGCATGCGCGGGTCGGACTTGACGATGGAGTTGACGAAAAGCGCGCCCGATTCCACCTGACGGGCCAGGCGGACGCCGCGCTCCAGGTCGCGGGTCCAGACGCTGCCGCCCAGTCCGAATTCGCTGGCGTTGGCCAGCAGCAGCGCTTCCTCTGCCGAATGAACGGTGATCACCGGCGCCACCGGCCCGAATACCTCTTCCCGGAAGACCGGCATCTCCGGCGTGACGTCCGTCACCACCGCCGGCGTCAGGAAAAAGCCCTTGCCCGGGCGGCGCCGGCCGCCGGTCAGCACCCGGGCACCCATGGCCACGCTGCGCGCCAGCTGGTCTTCGATCTCCTCCCGCGCCGCCGCGTTCACCAGCGGCCCGATCCGGGTCTCCTCGGCCATGGGATCGCCCACCACCAGCTGCTCCATGCGCGAGGCGAACTGACGCAGAAAAGGCTCCTGCACCTCCGCCATGACAATGAACCGTTTGGCGGCGATGCAGCTCTGACCGGTGTTGAGGGTCCGCCCGATGACGGCGTTCCGGGCCGCCACTTCGGGGTCGGCGTCGTCCAGCACGATGAAGGGATCCGATCCGCCGAGCTCCAGCACCACCTTTTTAAGATGCTGGCCGGCCCACTGGCCGATGCGCCGCCCGGCGGCGGTGCTGCCGGTGAGGGACACGCCCCGGATGGCGTCGTCGGCGACGAGGGCCTGCACCGTCTGGTGATCGGCCAGGATGGTGCGGAACACGCCCTCGGGAAAACCGGCGTCACGGAACAGTTCCTCGATGACCAGGGCGCAGCCCGTCACGTTGCTGGCATGTTTCAGCAGGCTGGTGTTGCCGGCCAGCAGCGTGGGGACGGCGAACCGCAGCGCCTGCCAGAAAGGGTAATTCCAGGGCATGACGGACAAGATGACGCCCAGTGGCTGATAGAGCACCTGATGAAGCTCGCCGTCGGCCTCGACGGTCTCGTCGGCCAGCCAGTCCGGGCCGTTTTCGGCGTAGACGTCGCACAGCCAGGCGCATTTTTCCACTTCGGCCCGGGCCTCGGTGACGGGTTTGCCCATTTCCTGCGTCATGAGGGGGGCGTAGTCGTCCCGGTTCTTGCGCAGGACCTCACCCAGCCGGCGCATGTGCGCGGCCCGCTCCGCCACCGGGGTGCGGCGCCAGCGCTCCCCGGCCTGGCGGGAGCGGCCCAGGATCCGGCCGATCTGCTGGCCGTCCATGGTGCGGTATTCGCGGATAACCTCTTCCGTGGCGGGATTGACGGTTTGAAAATACATGAATGCTCTCCCTCCTCCATCATGGTGCCTGTACAGATATAGATTGCCGAAGCCGGGCCGGCGATGCAGGAACGGGGCCGTCTTCTGCCGGGAACGTCCGGCGGCTGCTATTCGTTGTATTGCTGCCAGCCCTGCCGGTAATACTGGTAGAGCAGCGGATTGTCCAGGCGGTTGATGCCGATATCCGCCGGCGGGGTCACATCGCGGCCGAAGACGAACATGGCCGGCAGGACATCGGCCGTCAGGAACCGGGTCGGCACGCGCGGGACCAGCCGCCGGGGTTCGACCACGGCCGGGGCGGCCATGACGAAGCCCCACTCACCGAAGGAGGGCACGTTGACGTGATAGGCGAAGGTCCGCCGCGGCGGTTCCAGGGGCGACGCATCCTCCAGGGCCGCCGCCAGGGTGCGGTCGATGCACCAGAACGCCTGGCGGGCATAGAACGGCGAGGTCGCCTGGGTGACCAGCACGCCCGCCGGCCGCAGCCGCCGCAGGCACAGGGCGTAAAAGGAGCGCGAGTAGAGCTTGGCCAGGGTCTCCGACGAGGGATCGGGCAGATCGATGAGGATCACGTCGAAAAAATCACGGCTCGCCTCCAGGTATTTGAAGGCGTCGGTGTTGAGGATGTTCACCCGGGGTGAATTGAGGGCACCGCCGTTGAGCTGCACCAGTTCGCGCCGGGTTTGGCTGAGCCGCGTCACCACCGGATCGATATCCACCAGCACGATGCGGCGGACCGGGTCGTACTTGAGCACTTCCCGGGCGGCCAGGCCGTCGCCGCCACCCAGGATCAGGACATCGCCGGGCCGTCCGGCGGCCTCCATGGCCGGGATGACCAGCGCCTCGTGATAGCGGGCCTCGTCCAGGGAGCAGAACTGCAGGTGGCCGTTGAGGAAGAGCCGGATGTCGTCCCGCCAGCGGGTCAGGACGATGCGCTGGTAGCGGCTCCGGGCGGCGTAGACGATGTCGTCCTGGTACATATAGTCTTCCAGGAAACCCACCAGCGCCGTCGACCAGACCAGGGCGGCCACCAGCACCACCAGGCTGAGGACCAGCCGGGCGGCGATCCAGATGCGGCGGCGGTCCCGCAACAGGGTCAGGCCGGCGGCGGCCACCGCCAGGTTCATCAGCCCGAACACCACCGACGACCGGCTCAGGCCGAGATACGGCAGCACCACCAGCGGAAAGAGAACGGAACCGGCCAGGGCGCCGACGTAGTCCAGGGCCAGCACGTTGCTCAGGGCGGTCGAGACATCCTGCACGTCCTTGAAGATGCGGACCAGCAGCGGGATCTCCACCCCGACCAGCACACCCAGCAGGGCACACAGTCCGTAGAAGAACACAGGGAAGAGCGACTCGAAAAAGGCGCTGACGCCGAACATGGCCATGGAACTGACGCCGCCCACCAGGCCGAGCCAGATCTCGATTTCAATAAAGATACGGAGGAGTTCGCGCCGGATGAACTTGGCCAGGTAGGAGCCCAGACCCATGGCGCACAGAAAGACGCCAATCACCAGCGAGAACTGGGTGACGGCGTCACCCATGAGGTAGCTGGAGACCGCGCCGGCCACCAGTTCATAGACCAGCCCGCAGGCCGCGACGACGAATACCGACGCCAGCAGGATCAGCCGGGCGGCCACGCCGGCCGGACCAGACGAGGGTCGCATATCAGGTGATGGCGGCGGCGATGATGATGGCCAGACCGATGATCACCGAACCCATGATCACCGCCAGGGCGGTATTCTGGTCTTCCTCGATTTCCTTGCGGACCGAGAAGGGCGTGACCTTGGTCATCAGCAGAAAAGCCAGACCGAAAAGCACGATGCCCAGGATGACATAGACGATGGTCCAGACCAGGAGCATGACGGGGTCCGTGGTCAAGGTCTGCAGCACCAGCCAGGATGGGTTGGTCAGATGCATATTTCCTCCACTTCAGTGCATTGGATACTCACTCGTTATTTCCCGCCGGCCAGGCCGCCCCCGCGATGGTCGTGGGTGCGGACGTACATGGGGAAAAATCCGTAGCCCCGGGTCGTCCGGGCGCTCTCCTGGCGCAGCTTGAGCCCTTCCGGGTGTTCGAAACTCTGCGCCCCGACATTCATGAAGGTGGCGGCGGAAGCCAGGAGGGTTCCCCCGGCCAGCAACGCCATCACGCCCAGTTTTATCATTGTTTTCATCGGCTAATCCTCCTCTCCGGACTTCCACTTGCTGTACAGGATAAAGGTCAGAAACAGCACGAAAGCCGTCAGAATGGTGAGCACCACATAGAAGTGCGGCAGCCGCACGTTGTCGTATACGCGGACGCGGACCGAATGACGGGCCTCGGTGGCCGTGGGCGTCTCCCCCGGCGCGCTGACGGCATGCAGCAGCAGGCGGTAGGTCCCGGCTTCGGGTACCTCGATGTAGGATGTCTCCTCGGTGCTCCCCTCGCTCCAGCTCTCACCCCCCTCGACCCCGTGGTAGTACTGGATGTCCTCGTCGAACACGTGGACCACCGTTTCGTTCTCCCTGACCATGGCCAGGTCGAGGGCCATCCAGGCGTTGTCCAGCCCGCCGGCCTCCGCCTCCACCATGACGACATTGCCGCCGGAGGCGACGGTGAACGGTTCGCTCAGCACTTCCTCCGTCAGCTGCGCCGGATTGAAGGTCTGCTCCAGCACCTGGCGGCCGCTCATCATGCAGTAGAGGGCCATGATGCCGTTGAAGGCCAGGACCGCCAGGCAGAACAGGAGGAGAATCATGTACCAGCGGCGGGTCTTGACCACATCCTCGCTCTTGGGGCGGACCACCCCCTGCCCCAGTTCCGGCTTGCCGGTGGCCTGCCGGACCTGCTCCAGGCTCAGGGCGACGCCGCTGGCGTACTCCACCTCGTTGGCCGTCCACTGGACGTCGAAGCGCTCGGTGGTCCCCCCCTTGTCGGCGAAATCCACATAGCGGCTGCGGTCGCCGACCTTGGCCACCCAGGGCAGGGCGCCGTCCACGTAGGCCAGCTCGTATTCGCCCGCTTCCAGGGTGACCCACTTCTTGCCGTCGTGAGTCTCCATGGTGCTGCCCCGGCTCAGGGTGAAGGGGCTGGTGACGGGCATGACATGGGTGTCCCACGCCAGATCGTAGCGGCCGCCGTATTCGCTGAGATACAGGGTGCCGCGGCGGGGATTGTAGAGGAGGTATTCCCGGGTCACCTCGGTGACGTCGTTGTCCTCGATGAAGGCCTGGCGGGCGATGATCTCGTAGCGGGCGCCCTTGTACCGGAAAGAGTCGCCGATTTTCAGGGGGAACTCCCATTTGCGCTCCGGTCCCTGCCCCAGCACCGTCTTCTCTTCCTGGGACACATCCAGGTGTTTGCCGCAGTATTCGCAGATCACCATCTGGGCCTGCTCGTCCTTGACGGTGAGTCCGGCCCCGCAACCCGGGCAATGGATATCCTGCGGCTGATAGGGGGGACGCGGCCGGCCCTGGTTCAGTCCAAATCGTTCCTTGTCCATGGTGCTCACCAGTCCTCTCCCTCGTCATCCATGGTGATGGAGGCATAGTTCAACCATTGTCCGAAAAACACGGTGGGCGGATCCTCGTCATACTCGATCCCCAGGCAATAGCGGCCGTCGGGACTGGCGGCGTCGGCGAAAGCATAGGTCTCGCCCACCTGCATGGGCACAGGCAGGTCGCCCTCGACGCCGATACACTCGGCCTGGCCGATCTCCTCGACGAAAAAGGGGATGTTGCGGGCCAGAATGCGGGTGCCCGCCTGCAGGGCGTCGAAGGGCGGGACCGTCACGTCCGTCACCCGCGTTTCCAGGGCGAATTCGTGATTGTCCTCTGTCAGCCAGGCGATGCTGCCGTCCTGCATTTCCAGGAACCACTCGTCCCAGAAACCACGGCCGAACGAATAGCGCACCCGGCCCAACACCACGAACCGCTTGTTGAGGAGGCTGCCCGTGGCGCCGCGGTACAGCCGGCTGAATCCCTCGGGCAGGGTGGACTGCTGCCCCACATTCCGGATCTTCTCCTGGTCCCAGTACACGGCGTTGCCGCAGTATTCGCAGACCACGGTGATCACGCCCGGATTGTGCACGTCGTGCGTCGCGCCGCAGGACGGACATGAAATTTCGGCAACCTTCATTCCATTCACCTCTGAGCCTGTCCGCAAGAACGTCTGCCGGTAAAATCCCGGGGCCGGAACCGAAGCCTGGCCGCCCGCAGAATGCTGTGAGGGTGAAGGCGGGCGCCTCTTCCCGGTCCGGCATGCCGGGAACCTGTTGCGATGCTGGGTCTGTCCCGCCGCGGGCCGGTCCGGGCTGCCTGTCGCCAGCATTCTTCCGGAAGGGACTCGCGGCGAAGGTGACGAACGCGGCCATTGGCACTTTCTCTTATTGTATGAATTTGGGGGGAACATTTCAAATTTATTTTGGCGGCCACCGGCGCCGGGCGATACGTCTTCCGGCATGGGTCACCCGTGAGCCGGCATGGCCGGGGCAGCCTTGTCTGTCAGTGGCCGTCGGGGCGTGATCCATCAGGGTCAAACCACCGGCAAATGCCGGGAGAAGATCAATTTTAAAATCTTTAAAATAATCAACTTATCAGTCTGTATCCCCTGGATGGCCTGGTTCGGAAAGCATTTTTGAACTAATTTTGTGACACATATCACAAAAATTCGGGTTCAGGGTTGCCATGGGAAAATCTTTATTTTCTAATATAGATAATGATTGATTATTTCGCTCAACTTTTAGCCCACACAAGGCCGGAAGTAGACTAACAAGGAGTGGTTTTATGAAACTGAAAAAGAAGAGTGCTGCGGTACTGATGGGTCTGTTGTTCCTCGTTGCCCTGCCATTCACCGGGAGCGTGGTTCTTGGTGCCGATGCCTGCGCCTGTTCGGCCGATATCCGGGGCGACCTGAACCAGGACGGCAATCTGGACACCCTCGACGCCGTCCTGCTGGCCCATTACCTGAGCAGCAATATCGATCTTCAGGCGGCGGAATGCGCCGACGTGACCATGGACTGCCAGCTCGATATCCGAGACCTGATGACCTTTATGGGCTTTCTGGGCGATGTGGTCGGCGGTTCCCACGCCGGCCGCTTCATCGCCTATGAGGGCAGCCGGACCTGTCTGCCCTGCCATGAGACCGAGACCTACGAGGTGCATGCATCCCTCCATTATCAGTGGCAGGCGCCCACGCCCGACGTGGTGGGCGAGGAGGGGGGATTCTCGGGCAAGTACGGCACCATCAACGATTTCTGTACCTATCCCAATTTCAACTGGATCGGCAAAATGACCAATGTATACGGCCAGCAGGTGGACGGCGGGTGCGCCAAATGCCACGTCGGCCTCGGCAAGCACCCCACCCCCGAAGCCACCGAAGACCAGCTGGAGAACATCGACTGCCTGGTCTGCCACTCCGATGCCTACAAGCGCACGGTGGGCACCCGGGACGGCGAGCTCCGGTTCGTGCCCGACCCTGAGAAGATGACCGTAAGCCTTCTGGAAGCCGCCTCCGACATCCGGCGCACCCCGTCCAGGGACGCCTGCCTCAATTGCCATACCAAGTCCGGCGGTGGCAACAACTTCAAGCGCGGCGACCTGGAAGAAGCCCACCGCAACGCGACACGGGAATTCGATGTCCACATGGCCGCGGCGGCCGCCGGCGGCGCCGGCCTGGAATGCGTGGACTGTCACTTCACGGAGCAGCACCGCATCGCCGGCCGCGGCGTGGATCTGCGCGGCCGCGATCTGGCGGCCGACATGAGCTGCGAAATGTGCCACTCCACCGCGCCCCACGGCAACAGCCGCCTGGACGATCACGCCGTGCGGATCAACTGCACCGTCTGCCACATTCCCGATTTTGCCAACGTGGCTCCCACCGACATGCACCGCGACTTCAGCCAGCCGGGCGAGCTGGATCCGGCCACCGGGCTCTACGAACCCCACATACTCAAGGCCGCTCATGTCCAGCCGGTCTACGGCTTTTACAACGGCAAATCGTTTTTCTATGATTTCGCCACGGCCGTGCAGGCCGGGGACAACGGCCATGTGCTCATGGCCGGCCCCCAGGGGGACATCACCACCGGCGGCGCCCGCATCTACGCCTTCAAGCGCCATACCGCCACCCAGGCCGTGGATCCCCAGGGCCGCCTGATCCCGCTCAAGATGGGGATCGTCTTCCAGACGGGCGATACGCAGGCGGCCATCGCGGCCGGGGCGGATGCCATCGGCTGGGGTTACCAGGGCCACGAGTTCGTGGAAACGGAGCGGTACATGGGTCTGTTTCACGAAGTGGCCCCCAGCGAGTATGCCCTGCAGTGCGCTGACTGCCACGGCGGCGCCGAACGTCTCGATTTCGCCGCCCTCGGCTACACGCCCAAAGCCACCCGCAACGGCAAGGCCCTGTGCGCCAGCTGCCACGGCGACGAATCCGGGGCCTGGAACGCCAGCGAGTACTTCACCAAGGTGCACCAGAAACATGTGGGCGACAAGAATATCGATTGCATCAACTGCCACATCTTCAGCTCGGTATACTGAACCCCACACCACCGCCTTTCAGCCTCCCGCGGCCGGCCCGATGCCGGCCGCTTTTTTTTTAAAAATCACTGAATTTCAGATAAATACCTGCACCCGGTGTGGCTCATTATCATCCAAATACTATATTGTTGATCAAAGGCCTAAAGTATCTATCCATGCCAAATTTACACCTACAAGGAGACAAGAAATGAATTCGAGAGGACGACGTCTGATATTCATCCCGCTGGGACTTACGCTGTTGCTGTTCGGTGGCGCCTCGCTGCTGGCCGAAGACCCGCCGCCGGCCAGGAGCTGTTGCGCCGCCAAGGCCGCGCCCGCGAACCAGACCACTGCCGGCCAGGCATGCTGTGCGGCAGGTGCCCAAAAGGCCCAGGCCACTGAGGCGAAGAAGGGCTGTTGCGCCGCCCCGGCCGACCAGACGGCCCAGACCGCCGCCGCGGCGGAAAAAAGCTGTTGCGCTGCGGGAGCCCAGATGGCCCAAACCGCCCAGACAGAAGACAAGAGCTGCTGTGACACGGATCCCGCCAAAACAAAAGCGCTGGATTACGAGCGCACCCTGGCCAGCTACTCCATTCCGGACGTCACCCTGATCGATCAGGACGGCCGGAAAGTGTCCGTCCGGGAACTGATGAGCACCGACAAACCGGTGATGGTGAATTTCGTGTTCACCACCTGCACCACCATCTGCCCCATCCTCAGCGCCAGTTTCGCCGACATGCAGCGGGAGCTGGGTTCCAAGGCCGAAGACGTTCTTTTCGTCTCCTTCTCCATCGACCCGGAATATGACACGCCGGAGCTGATGAACGAGTATCTGGAGCGGTTCGATGCCCAGCCCGGCTGGGTCTTCCTGACGGGCAACCGGACCGACATCGAGTCCGTCATGCGCGCTTTCGACGCCTATGTGGCCAACAAGATGTCCCATCTGCCGCTCACTTTCCTGCGGGCATCGGGTGCCGACAAATGGGTCCGTATCAACGGCCTGATCGGTACGTCCGAATTCATGCGGGAATTTGAGCAGCTCGCCCGCAACTGAGCCTGGAGGGGCTACTGAACCATGAAGTTCCGACTGGTTTCCATCCTGGTATTCGCATGCGTGTTGGGGATCGTCCTCATTCAATCGGAAATCCCGGAAACCATCGCCGGGTATGAGCGGGACGAGGCCCTGAAACTGGGCGAGCGGATGTACCGCCAGGGCCTTCTGCCGTCGGGAAAGTCCATGACGGCCATCGTCCAGGGAGACATCCCCGTGGACGGGCGGATGTTCAGCTGCATCAGCTGCCACGTTCGCGGCGGCCTGGGCTCCACCGAAGGCACGGTCATCACCCTGCCCACCAACGGCGCCTACCTGTTCCAGCCGCTGGCCCGCGGCCAGGAGGTGCTGAAGCTGTCCGAGGAACAGCAGCCCCGGCAGCTGCGCTCCACCATGCGGCGATCCGCCTATACGGAGGATACCCTGGCCGGAGCCATCCGGTTCGGCTTCGACCCGGATGGTCGGGAGCTCAACCCCGTGATGCCCCGCTACGAACTGGACGACGATGACATGGCCGTGCTGGTCTTCTATCTCAAGAACCTGTCCAGCCGGCCGTCGCCGGGGGTGGATGACACCACCATCCATTTCGCCACCGTCATCACCGACGACGTGGATCCGGCCAGCCGCGACGCCATGCTGTTGACGTTGCAGGCGCATGTGCGCGACCACAATTCCCAGTCCCGCCATGACGAGGAGCGCGCACAAAAGGGCCCCTACTACAAGGACGAAATGTTCATGTCGTACCGCCGCTGGTCCCTCGCGGTCTGGGACCTGCGGGGCGATCCCGCCACCTGGCCCGACCAGCTGGCCGAATATTATCGCCAGCGGCCCGTGTTCGCCCTGCTGGGCGGCATATCCACCCGGGACTGGCGCCCCATCCACGAATTCTGCGAGGAGCGACAGATCCCCTGCATGCTGCCCATCACCCCCTACCCCGTCATCGCGGACAAGGACTGGTACACCCTCTATTTCTCCAAGGAATACCATCAGGAGGCCGAGAGCGCGGCCCGCTTCATCCGGTCCACCTATGACCGTGACCAGCTGCCGGAGCTGGTCCAGATCTATCGGCCCGGCCCGGCCGGCGATCGCCTGGCCGAGGCCTTCCGCCGGACCGTCAACCGCATGAAGCTCGGCCCGGTGACCGATATCCGCCTGGCCGACGACCAGGCGGCCGACAGCCGTTTCTGGAGTGAACTGGGCCGGCAACATGGCGGCAAGGCGGTGATGATCTGGCTGCCGGCCGATGACCTGACCCAGAGCGCCGCCCTGGCCGACTGGTCCTCCCCGCCGGCGCTGGCCGTCGTGTCGGCCGATATGCTGTCGGGAAAGTATGCGCGTCTGCCCGAGCGGATCCGCGACTTCACCTACCTGACCCACATCTACAGCATGCCCGACGAGAAGCCGAAAAGCCTGTTGGCGCTCCACCGCTGGCTCAAGGTGCGGGAAATACCCGTCACCGACGAGGTGATCCAGGCCAAGGTCTATTTCCTCGGCTGGATGCTCTCGGGCGCGGTCAAGCACATGCGCCGGAACTTCTACCGGGACCATTTTCTGGATATCTGGGACATGATGAACGATGAAACCTACGCCATCGCCGTGTACCCGCGGATTTCCTTCGGCCCGGGGCAGCGCTACGCGGCCAAAGGATGCTACATGGTCCAGTTGACGAAGGATCCGGAACCGCAGCTGGTCCGGCGCAGCGACTGGTTGATCCACTAAACATCCGGCGTCGCGACTGGTGCGGGCGTGGCCGGCGGAACTTCCCCCGCTGGCCCAGGCCTTCCGGCCGGTCTCCCCAGCCGCACCCTTTCCCTCATTCACTGGATGTGTCACCCGCGCCATTGGGCCTGCAAACGCGGAAGGCCAGGGGGCTTTCCCGGCCCGTCCAAACAGATCTACAGAACGAAATAGCGCCCGATGACCCGGCGGGCCATCTCCTCCAGCCCGGCCATGGAAACCGACGGCAGATCGGCGACGGCAGGCAGGGCCTTTTCACGGAACACCCGGAAGAGTTCGGGATCGAAATGCCCGGCCATCCCGTCGGCCATGACCGCCAGGACCTCGTCCACCGGCAGGGCCGGCTTGTAGCCCCGTTCCGACGCGAGGGCGTCGAAGACGTCGGCGATGGCGAATATGCGGGCGCTGAGGGGAATGGTCCCGCCTTTCAGACCCTGGGGATAGCCGCTGCCGTCGAATTTCTCATGATGATACAGGACCACGTCGCGGGCCTCGTTCAGCCAGGGATAATTCCGGACAATATCGGCACCGTGCCGGACATGGCTCTTCATTTCCTCGAATTCCGCCACATCCAGCGGCCCCGGTTTCCGCAACACCTCGTCGTGAATGGCCACTTTGCCCAGGTCATGGATGAAAGCGCCCTTGATGAGGGTGCGGATATGGTCCTCATCGAGGGCCAGGCATTCGGCCAGCCGGACGGCATACAGGGCCACACGCAGATTGTGGCCGTAGTTGCGCCGGTCATGCTTGGCGACAGTCTGCCCCAGCACCTGCAGCATGCCCAGGTTGGACTGCAGCACCTCGTTGGTGCGCAGGCGCAGGCGCCGGTTCAGCCGGCCGGCGATGGGATACGTCACCAGGAACGCCGCCAGCAGGGCCCCGGAGATGACGGCGATACTGCCCAGAATCTCCAGGTTGGCGGCCCGCCGGAGCCGGGGCGACACCCGAAAGATCCCTTCAAAATACCCCACCCGGCGCGCTCCGGAATCCTGCAGATCCGTCAGGACGAGAAAATAATCGGTGCCCTCAAAATGGACCGAGCGATAGCTGGCCCCGCCGGCCGCGGGGAAATCGTGATCGCTCCAGTGCAGGAGATGGAAGATGTCGCCGTGCCGCTCCGCCCCCCTGACCAGCACACTCTCCTTCCGGGTGTTGTAGATTTCCACGACAATGAAGGACCGGGCGATGATGTGCTGGAGGATGTTTTCGAGACGGGACAGGTTTTCGGGGGATGGATCCTTTGTGAATTCGGAGAAGGCGGGGGACAGCACACCGGCCTGGTTGAGCGCCAGGTCAGCGATATGCTGTTCCATTCGTCCCCGCTCCAGGGTATAGACCAGGCCGGCAATGACGAGGGAAAGAATCGCCCAGGCTCCCAGCAGGCGCAGAAATAGGATTCTGGCTATTTTCATTCCCTTCGTCTCAGGGTCAGGATCGGAAAACCGCCGTTTGTGCGACGGTAACGTCACGGCGCAGCGGAATCACCCGGATGGGAGCCCCCCATACCACAACGATCAGCGAATGCGGGTGGCGGCGGATTCGACGCCCTCCCGTCCCAGGACACTCACCGTGCCCGGATCGCCGCCCAGCTGTCGGACCACGGCCGTCCATCGCCCGTTGAAATAATTCATTCGCCTGGGCTTGGCCAGACCGCCGCCGGGTGGAGCAGCGAAGACCGCCAATCCGGCCTCAACGCCCCGGGCGCTGGTGGCCTCGACCTGAAGGATGTCTCTGACCGGATCGTACAGCGCCGTCAGGATGTCGATGGTCAGGTCATAGCCGTTGCAGTCCTGATCGATGCCGTCGTGCTTGATTTCGGCGGCACCGGGAAAGATGTCGGGATCCTGGTCGTCGCAGTCCCGCAAGCCCGGATCGTCGGCCCGGGCCGGGAAGCCGTCACCGTCGGCATCGGTCTGGGACAAGGGATCCTGCTGCTGCAGGCGGTAGAACGCCGTAAGCGCATCCAGCACGCCATGCCCGTACGCGTTGTCCGGCCCCGTTTCACCGAGATCCATGGCGCCAGCCAGGATGCCTGTCTCGATAAAGTCCAGGCTGGCGGTGGGAAAGGCGCTGCGCAGCAGGGCCATGACACCGGCGGCATGGGGCGCGGCGAACGACGTACCCGAAACCGTCACATAAGGATAGGTGGAGACGCCGCCAAACGTCAGATCGCTGGTGAAGATGCCGGCGCCCGGCGCGGTGACCGACGGATAGATCCCGTTGCCACAGGCGGCCGGCCCCCGGCTGCTGCTCAGGGTGACGGTCCGCGAAACGCTGACGGAGCCCACCGAAAAGCTGTGGCTGTCGTTGGCCGGACTGACGCTGGTGTAGGCGGCCGGACCGCTGTTGCCGGCGGAAAACACCACATGGATGCCGAAGAGCCGGAGAATCCGGATGTCCAGGGCGAACTCCGCCAGACACTCGTCCAGGCTGCCCAGCAGGCTCCAGGAGTTGTTGACGATGTCCGGCGCGTCATCGGTGGCCAGATCGCCGTCGGGATCGAGCAGCCACTGAAATCCCCGGTGGATGTTGCTGAGAGAGGCCTGCCCCTGGTCATTGAAGATCTTGACGGCGATCCATTGCGCCGCCGGGGCGACGCCCACCGGCGTACCGCTGCTGGCGCCGCCGACGATGAGGCCCAGCACCTGGGTGCCGTGCCCGTCCCGGTCAAAGGGGTGGTGATGCTCACCGTTGGGATCGAACCAGCTGTTACTCCCGCCGCGCCAGTTGGCGGCCAGATCCGGGTGCAGCATATCGGCGCCGGAGTCCATGACGGCCACCACCACTCCCTGGCCACGATAGCCCAGGTCCCACAGGTCCCTGGCGGCCACCAGGTCCAGGTTCCAGCCCGGCTGTCCGGGCGGTGGCGCCGCCGGGGCAGGTTCGGCCAGACGGATGGCGGCATCGAGATCGATGATCTCCACCCCCTCCACCCGGGTCAGGGCGTCGACCCGCCAGGCGGGCAGTTCCACGGCGAACTGGTTGGTGATCCAGAGGACCTGCCCCTGGCCCGCCGTCTCCGGTCCGAGGGCGCGTCGCAGGGCGAACTGGCTCATGACGGCGTTGCGCATGAGAAGCCGGATCACTTCCCCGCGGTTCAGCTGGCCGTCGTCCTGGAGGATGCTCTCCATATCATAGCGATCTTTCAGGGTGATAAGTACAGGGATGCGGGCGGCGGCCTTGTCCTGCGTCAGTTTCGCCGTCAGGCGCGGGGTGATCTCCGCCGCACGGGTCAGGCCGCCCGGGATACCACCGGCCAGCAGCCCCAGAAGTAAGAGAGAGTATAATTTGCGCATAATCCTAATCCCGATAACTTGAAAGTCCAACACAGAACCCGCTGTCAGCCCCGGCGGACCGCCCGTTACAACCCGGCCAGCATCCGTTGCAGCAGCAGCCGGTCCAGAACGTTCAGCCGGCCGTCCCGGAAAATGTCCAGGAATGGGGCGGGCAAGACCGGCAGGGGCAACGCCTCGCTCAGGATCTCCGACAGGAGCAGGAGGTCGGTGGCCGTCACCTGGCCGTCGTCGTCGAGATCGCCGGGGATGACCAGCATGCCCGGAAATTCGTAGGCGCCCATGTCCGCCACCGGCGCCGGCCCCATCCCCGTATCAGGGACGGCCGGATCGTCCAGAAAACGTTCGTTGCCCGTCACATCCACCGTGACGGACAGCGGAAAAGCCGAATTGTCGCCGGCGTCGATGGCCGGCGACGCCGGCCGCAGGCGCAGATTGTCGTCGGCCGTACCCGGCCGCCCGTCGGCGCCGGCCGGATCCGCCAGGTGCGGGTCATCGGCGATGCAGCCGGGAAAATCGGCCGGGTCGGGCGGGTCCTCGCCCGGCGCGGGGGTAAAGATCCCCTCCACGGCACAGTACCCCAGCGCCACGACGCCGCCGTTGTTGTGGATCTGGTTGAGGAACACCCGGTCCTGCTCCCCCGTATTGCCCCACAAGATGGATGATTCCACGCTGACCGCACCGTTCGGTCCGACGGATATGCCGCCGCCGTCACTGGAATGGCATCCGCTGACCGTAACACCGGCCAGCCGCACGGGACCGCTGAAGACCAGGATGCCGCCGCCGAAGGTGTTGCCTGCGTTGCCGGCGATGATGGTGTTGTAGATGTCCACGGCGCCGGCCAGCCAGAGGGCGCCGCCCTGGTCGGAGACATTGTCGCCGAACCGGCAGCCGTCCAGCCACAGGTAGCCGGCCAGGCTGCTGACCGCCCCGCCGGTGGCGTCGAACACGCCGCTGGTATGGGAACGGTTGCCCTGAAAGAGGCAATCGGCCAGGGTCATGGCCGGGATCTGCTGGACGAAAATGGCCCCGCCGTCACCGACACCGGAACCCCCGTAGGCTTCGTTGGCCTCGAAGCGGCAGCCGGAAACAGCCGGTTGCACGCCCTCCCCGATATACAGGGCGCCGCCCCGCCCGAGCTGGGCCAGATTGTACTGGAAGCGGCAATCACCGATTTCCACCGTGGCCAGGACCAGGTAGGCCGCGCCACCGTAACGGGCGAAATTGTACTGAAATACACAGCGGTGCAGCGCCAGGCTGCTCCCCTCCACCAGCATTCCGCCGCCCACCGCCGCCAGGCCGCTGCTGGCGTCGGCGAATCCGCCGCGCACCACCACCCCTTCCAGGACGGTGCCAGGGGCCGTGTCGACGGCATGGAGCACATGGTAGGCGTTCTCGGCGTAGTGGTTCCAGCCGGGGAGGTCATCACCCAGCAGGTCGCCGCTGAGGAAGGTGGCATACCGATCCGGGTCCCGGGTGTCCGGAAATGCGCCCGTCACGCCGGCATAGCCGCCGCGCACCGCCACGCCACTCACCAGGGCAAAGGTCGCGCTCCGCAGGCCGGTCCCCCCCGGGTTCATGCCATCGCGGTCGGGCCGATAGACGCCCCGGGCCAGCCGGATCTCCGTGATGCCGCTGCCCGGTGCCGCCGCCAGGGCCAGGGCATCCTGCAAAAACGGCAGGGCCTGGGCCCACGATGAACCGTCACCGCCGGCCGGCGCATCGTCATCCACATACAGCACGCCCTCCACCTGCGCCGAGACAACCGGCCAGCCTGCGCCGGCCATCAGGGCCAGCCCCAGGAAAACGATCATGTATCTTGTCATGGCTATTCGTTCTTCCCCAAGGTGTCGCTGGATCCTGCCGGGGGGGGGAATTACTTGACGACCAGATCGGTGATCTTCACGTCATCGAGAACCACGGTCACCTTGTTGCCGGGCTTGATGTAGCGGGCAGGATTGGCAAAGATGATGAAGCACTGCTGGCCGGGGGTCACCTCGCCGAAGGAACGGTAGGACGTGCGCAACGCCCCCACCTTGGCCGGCGCGGGCACGCCCACGTGGACGTCGCTGCGCTGGTCGATGAGATAGGGTTTGGTCCCTTCCCGGAACAACCCGGCCGCCTTGGCCGGATCCAGCACCTTGTAGCGGAAGTCCAGCATATAGCCGGCCGCCGTGGAGCGGATACCCACCACCTCGATGCCGTACTGCTCGGTGAGGACGGCGGAGATATCGCGAAGGTTTTCGTCTGTCGTTCCGGGAGCCGCTTCGGGCGCCTCCTTTTCAGGGTTGGAGACGGACGTCGCCTTGCCCTGATGGACATTCGCCTGGGTGTGCTGTTCCCTGTTCTGGTCAACGGATTCGTGAGCCATCGCCAGACCGCTCAACCACAGACCCAGCAGCAGGAGCCCCCCTGCGGCCCACATCCGGCTCCGCCGGGCAGCCGTCGGCCATGGCACGGATCCGGTCGCCGCGAGGGTGTGTCGTCTTCGGTGTCCGACGGGGGGCATGGTCATCATATTGTTCTCCGCATCGCAAACATGTAAAGGAAGAAACGGCTTGGTGGCCACCCTGTTGGATGAAAGAGCGGGCCAAGCCGTTTCACGTTCAGGCCTGTTTACCCGGCCATCAGGATGGACAGGATGTTCAGGTCGCTCTGGTTCACCTCGCCGTCATGGTTCATGTCGGCGTGATACTGGGCGTATTCCGAAAAAATGGTCAGATGGCCGTTGATGAAATTGATCATGATGGTCAGGTCCGTGGCATCCACCAGCCCGTCCTGGTTCAGATCGGCCTGGGGCGCCGCCATGGGCAGGGCCACCCGGTCGTAGATGGGAAACGGCCCGCCGCCGGGACGCACGAAGATGGCGTCCGTGGTCTTGCCGGCCGTCATGAGCACGGAATACTGGTTCCGCGGATAGGGCAGCGTGTTGCCGTCCTCGGCCACCAGATCCATGTATTCACCTTCCAGCACCGGGATATGGTCCCGCAGTCCCGCGTTGAAGAAGCGGATGAGGACCCGGTCGCCGGGGTTACCCGTGGCCAGGGCCGGTTCGAGGATCACGTTGTACGGATCGCCGTTGATCAGGTAGTAGCGCGGATCGTAGTTCAGGGTGTTGGGGTAGTCGGGCGTCCCGTAGTAGCCGTAATGCACGGCCAGGTGCAGGGCCGGATCCACCTCGCTGTAGAACATGATGACTTCGTCGTTGTAGGTCACGCCGCTATAGGCGGTGAACGGGGCGAAGTCCTTTTTCATGGCGCCGTACAGCCCCATCTGCATCTGCAAGGCGATGTGGGTGGCGCTGTGATAGATGTAGCTGCCCGGGCGGACATTCTCGAAGTTGTATACGCCCACGCTCCCCGCCGGCGTTTCCGGCAGGAAGGAGCGGACGCGGCCGTCGAAATCGCCGCCCACGTGGCGCACCGGCGCCACCGGCACCGGCGCGGCGTCCACCGTCACCGACGTGGGCAGCGCCTGGCCGGCCAGCATGACGGAGACGGGATCGGATGTCAGCAGATTTTTCAGATGGATGGTCAGCGTGCCATCCGTGTCGGGCACGGTGATCATGGGTCCGGGGGAGCTGGCCGGGCCGACGATGCTGAAATCGGCGTTGGCCGTGGCGAATCCCCACATGGGGATCACCTGGCCATCGGGCATGTATTTCATGAACGGTTTGGCCGCCAGGTAGACGTCCACCGCCAGCGATGCGCCGCCGAACACCATCGTCATCACCAGGAGTACCCAAATGGACCGGAAGCGTTTGATCAGTCTAGTCATTTCCATTCCTCCTTCACTCATTACGGAATCGGCACACCGGGCGGCTCGATGATGAGCATGGTCAAGATGCCGCCGGGGAACAGTCCGAAGTTGGTCAATTCTTTTTCATCGTGGGAGTGCCACATGTAGGCAAAGCCGGAGTTCGGGTTCAGGCCGCCCTCGCCCGGGGGCAGGGTGCCCATGGTGCCCAGGAACGGGCTGCCGCTGTAAAAGGCCCCGAAGACCAGGTTCTGCTTCTCGGGCAGGACCACCGGGAACGGCTTGCCATGATCGGCGCACCACTCGTGGGTGACATCGTCATAGCCGTCCATGTCGTTGTCGATGCAGTCATGGGCGTAATCGGGATGATTGGGATCGCCGTAGATGTCCCAGCCGATTTTTTCGCCGGTCCACTGGAAAATGGCATCCACCGTCTCGCCCGGTACGGATTCGATGGTGAACACCTCATAGGAGAGGTCGGCGCCGACGCCGGGCATGCTCGCCAGCAACTGGCCCTGCTTGGCGATGACCCGGGCATGGTTGCCGTGGTGGTGAAAGGGATGCCGCTTCAGGCCGCCGTTGAGCACCCGCATCAGCAACCGCTCGCCGGGGTGCATCCGCGGCAGGCTGTTGTAGGGCTGATGGGGGAGCCACTCCACAAAGGGCTCGGAAAAGACATCGGGTGACGTCCGTCCGTTGATGAAAAAGTAGTTGGGAAAATACTGGGACAGGTAGTTCACCTCGTCCAGGGCGGTCAGATCCTTCTTGAACTCCAGCAGGTCATGAATCCGCGAATCCATGGCGCTGAGCAGGAACAGATACTCATGGTCATAGGCGGAATCATAGTCCGAGACCGGATCGTCATAGGCCCGCGGCGTGGCGGGACTGAAACCGGCCGGCCGGACGATGATGGCCCCCACCAGGCCCATCTCCATCTGCAGTCCGGGGCGGGTGCCGCCGTGGTACAGAAAGGTGCCGGGGCGGCTGGCCGTAAACGTATAGGTGACCGCGGTGGCGCCGTCGGGCGGGGCCTCGCGGGTCAGCTGGCCGGCCTGTCCTCCGCTGGCCTGTACGCTCAGACCGGGGAACAGGATGGAGACGTTACCGGCCCAGGCCGGCAGGTCGTTGGTCAGGGTGATGGTGACCGCATCGTTCTGGTTGACGATGATGGTCGGGCCGGGATATTGCATCCATTCGTTATCGATGGCAAAACCCCAGGCATAGAAGCTGTTGCCGTCGCCGGTGGACAGGTAGCCCTCCCGGGCCGCCAGGTTGAAGGATGTTCCGGTTACCCCGGGGATAACCGCCTGGGCCTGGATCACTCCGGCGGAAACAGCGGCGACCATCAGCAGCAGTAACAGGCGTATTCCCGTTCGATGATTACGTAACATTAGCATTACCTCCTGGTTCGATTACGGAGTCGTGATGACGATTTCCGTCATCATGCCGCCGAAGTCCTCTTGGCCGTTGCTGAGGAAATTCAGATTGGTGGTGTACAGAAAATAGGTGCCCGGCGCCACACCGGTGGTATCGATGATCACATCGATGGACTCACCGCCGCTCAGGGTGACGGAGTTGGTATCGTAGTACAGATCCGTCCCCGTCGGGCCCCGGTACAGCCGGGCGCAGAAGCCGACCACCTTCATGGGCACGCCCATGTTGGTGGTCAGGGTATACTGGTGCACCACGCCCAGGTTGCTGATCCGCAGGAGGACCTTCTGCCCCTGTTCCGCCGTGACCAGCGAACTGACCGGCTGGGACACCTGGTAGCCGTTCTCTTCGGGCGCCGCCAGCGGCGCAGGATTGGCCGTGTCGGGGTAGCCCCGGCCGTTGAGCATGGGATACGTGTCGCGCATCTGGTAAAAGGGGAGCGGCTGGGCAGATTCGCTGGCATCGTGGAACTCATCGTCGAAGGCCGTCATCTGCAGCGCGTATTCCACATGGTACAGGGTGCTCCCGTCACCGTCGTTGTAGGCGTACTTGTCGCCCACCGTCGGATCGTCCAGCGCCGGGTCGGCGTTCCAGTCGGGGTTGTCATGCTCGTGGGAGCCGAGCATGGTGCCGTCGGCCAGGCGGTTCTGGGCCGGCCGCACGTACAGGTTGCCCAGCATGCCCATCTGCATGTGCTCCGTGGCTTCCACGTGGCAGTGATACATGTAGGTGCCGGGCTCGATGACGTTGTAGTAGTAGGTCAGCGGCTGGGGCCCCATGCCGATGGAGATGCTCGATTCGGGCAGACCGTCGAAAATGGGTGCCGCCTGGGGGAAACCATGCCAGTGGACGGTGTGGGGGTCGAACAGGTCGGGCCGCATCAGCATGCCCACATTGTAGAGGGTGAGGTAGAACTCGTCCCCTTCGTCCACGACGATGGTCGGCGCCGGGAAGTTGGCGGCCAGCTGCCCGGCAGCCAGGGCGTCCTGCGGATCGACGATCCCCGAGATATCGGAGAAACCGAAGATATACATGGGCCGCCCGTCGGCCATGACGATGTAGCCGTCGCCGCTGGAAAGCTGGATGTTCTTCTGCACAGCCAGCACATCATCCGTGCCGGCGGCGAACAGCCCCAATCCGGCAACCACCATCACCAGGAACAGCCGCAGGTATTGCCTTGCTCTATTCATATCGTTGCTCCTTGCTTGAATGCTTGTTGGGTTGTTTTCATATGGGTTCATGGCTGTACCTCACCTTACATGCCGGGCATGCCGGCCAGCTCGTAGGCCATGGTCAGCACATCGGTGGCGTCCACCACGCCGTCCATGTTGACATCGGCGTAGGTCTCGGGCGACCAGTAGGGCGCATCGCCCTGGTTGAAGCCGCCGTTGACCACCGTCTGGATGAGAATGGCCAGATCGGCTACATCCACGAAGCCGTTGTAGTTGAGGTCAGGGGCGAACTCGGAAGCTCCGATATCCACACCGGTGCTCCAGGGCCGGACCTTGCCGTAGAAATCGGTCAGCAGTTCGGGAAAATCATCCAGAACCGTGGGATCGCCGGCATTGACGGCCTCGGAGAGGGACTGCACGTAGTAGTCGCCAAAGCGCAGGCCCGTGTCGGGATTGATCATGGTCAGCGGGCCGAAGCGGGCGTCGATGAAGTTGCCCCCCTCATCGAAGGCCGGCTGCACCTGGATGCCCGTGGTGATCTCCTGCTGGTTGATGTAGTTGTTGGCGCTGTTGAAGTACTCCGCTCCGAAGACGGGGTCGGGCGTGGCCATGAAGTTGCTGACATCATAGCCCGTCGGATCCGTCAGGATACAGAACATGGGATCCAGCTGGTCAGCGGGATTGCCGGTGCCCAGCACGGCCAGGTCGTCGATGAGGGCCGGGTCGACGGACACATCGGGTAGCAGGCCGAACGGAGGATCGAGCAACTCGTTGATGTAGAAGTAGAAAGAGCGGTTCTGCCAGATGATGTTGTTGAACAGCAACGGGTTGGAGAAGAACTTGAACGGGGTTACCGGATCACCGTCACCAAAAACCGCCCCCAGCTCCAGGGTGTGGGCGAGAGCCACGATCCCGGCCGGCTGTGGCGTCGACTGGTTGGGACTGCCGGGGGCAAAGGCCTCACCGGCCGTGCCCAGACTGTCGTTGTTGACGATGGTGTTGTGCAGGATCGCCACCCGGGCGCTGTCCTGCAGCGAGATGGCCCCCGCCGACAGACCGGCCACGTTGTTGGCGATGATGTTGTTGAAGATGTACACCGAATACCAGTTCTCCGGAGTCTCGGGATTGTCGGCCACATCCAGGCCGTTGACCCGGCTGAGACGGATGCCGCCGCCACTGCCGGCGCCGGCCATGTTCCCCTGAATCAGGTTGGCGATGATGCTCACGTCGCCGGAGCCGTCGCCCAGCGTACCCGGACCCAGGAGCGGAGCGCCGCCGCCGACGAACACGCCGCCGCCGGACACGGAGATCCCCTGGTTGAAGTTCTGGTTGAACAGGATCTTGTTATGGGTGATCTGCCCGTCCATGCTCAGGCCGAGGTGCGCCACACCGGCACCGTCGGTCGTGGCAAAGTTGCCGCAGATGAAGTTTTCCGTCACGGTGTAGTAGTCCGTGCCGGTGTTGAGGGAGATACCACCGCCGGCGCCGTTGAGGGCACTGTTCTGGGTGATATAGTTATGATGAATCTGCAGATAGCTGTTGAAAGCGCTCTGGTACTGGTCGTTGACGATCAGCTCCGGATGCCCGGAACGGATGCCGCCGCCGAACACGCCGAGATTGTTCTCGATGCGGTTGTTGCTGATCTGCAGGTAATGGACATAGCCGTTGACCATGATGCCGCCACCGTTGTCGGAGCCGCGGATGGCCAGGCCGTCGATGCGGGCGTTGGGGTCCGGGCCGAAGCCGCCGTTGGCCGGCGTATCGTTTTTGGCCAGGACCAGGATACCCGCCGCCTCTTCGGTGAACAGGGTTCCCGGCTCGATGCCGCCGAAACCGCCGTTCTGACCAGGCAACAGGTCGACGTCGTTGTTGGTGACCAGTGTCTCCACCAGGGCGCGCCAGCCTTCCAGGGCATCGGACGGCTCACGGAACGCCTGGATGGAGGTGGAGCCGGCACCCCAGCCCTGCAGCTGGAGGGGCTTCCACATGACCACCGATTCCTCGTAGTCTCCGGGCGGAACCAGGACCAGCGAATTGGGCGCGGCCATGTCGATGACATCCTGGATGCTGCCGCCCGGCGCCACCTGGTAGATGCCGCCCGCCGGTGCGCCGACGGTCACGGTCACACCGATCTCGGTGACCAGGCCGTTGTCGCCGCGGCGGATCTGCAGCTGACCGGTGGTCGTCCCGGGGGCGACGGTACCGGAGATGGAATCATTGGTCCAGACCACGTTGGCCAGAGGCACGCCGCCGATGGTGACGTTCCCCTTCACCGTACCGAAGCCGTAATCGCGGTTGATCCACTTGGGATACATGCCGCCCAGGCCGTCATACTGCGGATTGGGCACGGTGGTGCTCCCCATGGAAACGATGGTGATCTGCTCGCCCGGGGCCGATACAACCGGGCCGCCCATGGCCGAGGAGACTGAAAAGATGGACGGCGTGCCGTTGGGCAGCTCGCAGTCCAGCGGGAACTGCGCGGGGCCGGTAAAGGCCGCCACCGGCACCACCGGAGTATCGAGATAGGTGGTGGTTCCGGGCATGTACTGGAACGTGTAGCAGAACTGGCTGTACTGGCGGTTGAAGTAGGGATCGGTGATGAACTGGGGCTCGCCCGGCTGGCCGTAGTTGGGATTCGGGATGGGGCCCGGATCGTTCAGGCAGACGGTGATCATGTTGGGCGAAGCGCCGCTGGGCATGGGCAGGTTCATGGTGTAGGTGCTCGGCAGCAGGCCGTTGTAGCGGCCAAACTCGTCCGAGTACACGCGGCTGATCTCGCGCCCGGCCCAGTCACGAATGGAGACCGGCAACCAGGGCGGAGCGTATTTTTCGCCGAACTGGGGCGAATTGGGATCAAATTCGTTGCGGGTGTCGTCGAGGATGAACCCGGTGAAATGACCGGAGATGGGCACCTCGGTGAAGAGGAAGAAGTCCGCCGCCGTGTTCAGGCCGGTGGTCACCCGCACCTGCTTCATGGTGCAGAGGGGGCGCATGTCGCCGGCGTAAAGGGCGGGAACCCCCGGGAACAGGGAAAGCTCGGCCGGCACTTCGTGCATGGGACCCACGCAGAAGGGCGGTTCGAGATCGGGATTCGGCTGGTACTCGTCGCCGAAATCCACGTTCTTGTCCTCTTCCTTCACGATCTCGTAGCCCGGCGGAGGCACGACTTCCACGATATAGATGCCGTTGGGAATGCCGTCGGGCGTCTCGGCGGTGAAACCCGGGAAGGCGTAGCCGCCGTCGAAGACGCCCGGCCGCACCTGGTTGAAGTTGCGCAGGCCGTCGTAGCAGGCGGCGTTGTTGTAGAACGGATCGGCCGGATCGCCGGGGCAGTCCGTGGGCAGGCTGTCGTCCCAGCTGTCGGTCCAGGTCACGGCCAGGGAGTCACCGAGGTCGAAGACGCCCGGCGTGCCGCCGTCCACATCCTCGGGACCCGGAAAGGGGGTCTCGGGGCTGTCGAAGGGAAAATTGTCCACGTCGGCCACCTGGATGCCCGGGTTGCCGTCGATATCGTCGATGTAGCCGTCGGCGTCCTCATCCTGGTACAACACCACCTGGACGCGGGGAATGCCCGGCTCCCACACCTCGGCCGCACCGTAGCGCGGATCGTCCTCGGCGCGGGTGGTGGAGTAGTACACCACGCCCGACACACCGCCGTTCTCGCCGGGGGCGTAACTGGTCTTGCCCCACACCAGGGCGCTGGTCTGGCCGATAAAGCCCTGGAAGGCCTGGGTCAGCACCGGCCCCACCTCGGTCCGGTAGGGCATACCGCCGTTGTCGGGCTGGGGCTGGGGATTCAGGATGCCGTTGAATTTCTCGAAAAACCAGGGATAGGCCGGATCGGTGAGGTCGGGCAGCTGGCCGCCGGCGTCTACCACCACGGTGACGCCCGTGGCCTTGAAGCGCAGGAAATCCACTTCAGCCACCAGCCAGTGAAAAAACGGAAAGATGGTGTCGAACGGGACAAAACCTTCCGTGTCCGTCGGCGCCGCCTGGTAGATGGTACCGTCGCGCCAGCGCAGGTTGATGTTCTGCTCGCCCACGGGCGGCTCGCCTTCGTCCCAGAAGCCGTCCTTGTCCAGATCGTTGAAAACATAATGGTGCAGGCCCGTGAACCAGCTGAACACCGGGATCTGGCCGACGTCCTGGTTCACGCCCTCATCCACCAGAATATCGTGGAAAGAGAAGATATTGACCACGTTGTTGTCGAAGAAGACCAGCTGGTAGTTGCCGGGGGGCACGTCGGGGATGGAGAAGGTTCCGTCGGGATTGACAGGCGTGGCATAGAGGCCGGGCCCGATGCCGGCGACGCCTTCATTGAGGCCGACCCACGGCGTGGTGTAGTCATACGGCGCGCCGGCCCAGAAATTGTACTCGGGCGGGCGGGAATAGTGCAGCCGCACCACCTGCCCCGAAATGGTGCTGCCCGCACCGGCCGGGGTGGGGATGGTGTTGAAGGGCTGCACGAAGCCGATGAACACGTGCGGCCCGGCCGGGCCGAACTCCCGGAAATAGGGGGGCTCGCCGGCCTTGACCCAGGCGTCGATGACCTTGGTGCCCTCGATGGTGGAGGTCTGCTGCCAACCGGAACCGGCGGGCGGCACCGCCTGGATGCCGTACTTGCCCGGCGCCAGGTTCTTGATGAGGGCGCGGCCCTCGGCATCGGTCATGATGACGCCGGTGCCCATCACGTCCACGATGGGCATGTTATCGGGGCCGAAGATATAGTTGCCGTTGATGTCACGCTCATAGGTGGTGCCCAGCGGATTGTCGAAGGCGTCCTTGATGGCGAAGCCGGCCGACGCGCCGTAACGGCCGCCGGCGTCTTCCACCAGCAGCTGGAAGCCCGCCAATCCCTGCTCTTCGGGCAGATCGGGCGCGTTGTTGATGGGGAAGTTGTCATGAAAGACGAACACGGCGATCTGGGCCGTCGGAATGGGCTGGGCATGGACCACGATGGTCATGTTCGTCTGACCGGGCGACAGCAGGCCGCCGCTGATGCTCCAGCCGCGGTCCGGCGGGGCCGGCCGATCGGGCAGGACCGAAATATAGTAGTACTTGGCCGGGTCCAGCGGCGTGGTGATGATGGCCGTGGAATCACCGGCATGGCCCTTGTCCACCAGCGGCATGTAACTGCGGTGGAAGGAATAGGCCAGCGAGTTCGGATCCTGGACTCCGGGGATCGGATGAAATGTCTGATCCTCCTCGATGAGCCAGCGAAAACCGGAAATGGATTCGCCGTTGGGACCGGTCACATTCACGGTCACCACGGCCAGTCCGGAAAACACGAAACTCATCATCATGATCAGGGTCGACAGAAAGATCTTCCGATGGAGCCCAGAGTAGCGTCTCGTTTCTTTCACGGGTAACTCCTTGAAGCTAAGATTGCGGTTCATATAGGGATTCTCCTTAATTGGCCCGTTGAGAGTGAGGGGGCGCATCGCCCTCCTCGTCCGGTGGGTTCGTCTTTTCACATTGTTCGATGAGCCGGGTCAGCCGCTCCATCGCGAAGGGCTTGGCCAGGCAGCTGCAGGCGCCGGCGGTCAGGGAATCGGACAACTCCTTGGCGCCGGCATTGCCGGAGATGATGATGACCGGCACATCGCTGTCCATCCGCTTGATGATCTTCATGGTGTCGGTCCCGTTGAGACGGGGCATGCGGATATCGAACAGCAGCAGGTCATACGGATGCTCCATATATCTAAGGACGGCCTCCACGCCGTCACCCACAAGGTCCACATGATGGTTCATCTCCTCCAGTTCCTGTTTCAGGACAAAACCAAAATTGCGATCGTCTTCGGCCAATAAGATATTCATCAACACTCCTCCTTGCAGGAACGGCTAATAGTTAAGCAATATACTTGCCAATTAGAGAAATTGTTTATGAAAAAAGAGTTATCAAATTGGGAATTTTCGGATTCGGGCATTTCGCCCGAGACAGGGCGGACAGGATGCCCGATGTTCTAGACGGTAAGGTTGGGAACAGGGAGATGAATCAGGAAGGACGCCCCCTCACCCGGAACGGATCTCACTTCGATCCGGCCCTGCATATCGGTGATGATGCGACTGGCGATGGACAGCCCCAGCCCGGTCCCGCCGCGGCCATGCTTGGTGGTATAAAACGGTTCCATGATCCGCGCCTGAACATCATCCGGTATCCCCGGACCCGAATCATGGATGGCCGCCCATACCGTATCGTTGTCATACCCGGTCTCCACCGCCAGGGTGCCCCGATCGTCCATGGCATCGAGGGCGTTGACGACGATGGCCAGAAACACCTGCCGCAACTCGCCCTCGTTGCCGGAAACCGCCGGCAAAGGGTCGGCGAAGTTACGCATCACTTTCACCCGCTTCAACCGGCCCTGGTAGCCGACCATCTCCAGGGTGCGGTCGAGGATATGGTTGAGGCCGAGCCCCTCCTTGTTGTCCGGCGAGCGGCGCACGAAGCTGAGCATGTTGGTGGTGATGGCGGTGCAGCGGGCCACCTCCTCCTCGATGATACCCAAATAGCTGCCGAACAGATCGGCCTGGTACTCGTCATGGACGATCCGGCGCTGCAACCCTTCGGCGCAGGCGGAGATGGTGGCCAGGGGATTGTTGATCTCGTGGGCGATGCCCGCCGCCATCTGTCCCAGGGCGGCCAGCCGGTCGCTGAGGATGAGTTTCATCTCGTTTTCCTTGCGCTCGGTGATGTCCTTGGCGATGCGGATGCAGAAGGCGAACTCGCCTTCAGGCGACCGGAAGGGGAAAACGGACAGCTGCCATACCTTGCCCTTGACCGTATCGCGATATTCACGGGTCAAGGGCATTTCGCGGCTGCGCGCCTCGAGACTGAAACAGTCGGCAATGGGTTGCTGCTGGTCATGGACCAGGTCGAAGCATTTGCGGCAGGGAATCTCATCAAGTGTCAGATTGTAGTATTCCATGAAGGCGCGATTGGCCTTGACGATGTTGTGGTCCCGGTCATGCAGGGAGATCAGGTCGGTGATGGCGTCGAACGTGGCCTGCCATTCCTGGTGGGAGTGGGCCAGGATCCGCAATTTTTCCATCTCCTGCCGGTCGATCTGGAACATGCGGTTTTCCGTCACATCGCGGCACACGATGACCGAACCGCCCGGCCCGCCCTCGGTTCCGGGTAGCGGCGCGAAACTGTAGTTGATGTAGCTCTGCCGCCCTCCATCACCCAGCAATATGGCTTCCCGGGACCGGCGCCGCGCGCCGTTTTGGCTGAGGGCCGCCCAATCGGCGGCATCGAAGTGCACCTCGCCCTGCTCGTCCAGCAGCTGGACAACCTCCTCCAGTCGCTGCCCGTCGACCTCGGCCCACGGCCGGCCGATGAGCCGCTCCGCCGCCGGATTCATGGAGCGGATCCGGCCATCGGGGTCGAGGGTGACGACGCCGTCCGAGAGGCTGGCCAGCAGGATGCCCAGACGCTCCTTCTCGGAGATGAGGGCGCTGGTGCTGCGCTTGAGGTCCGTGATATCGGCCAGGGTGCCCACGTATCCGGAGATTTTTCCCTGATCATCCACTTCGGGGGTGGTTTCACCGATGACCCAGGTGACATGGCCGTCCGGATGGACAAAGCGGACTTCGGTCCGGAAGGGTTCCTGTCGCTGCACGGCGTCCAGCCAGCCAGCCAGGACTCGCTCGCGATCGTCGGCGTGGATGCCGTCGGCCCAGTTCAGGCCCATGCTGCCGGTGACGGTCAGGCCGGAAAGCTCGGTGCAACGCCGGTTGACGAATGTCACCCGTCCCGCGGCATCCGTCCGGAAAATGCCGGCCGGCGAGATGCGGGCGATGGTCTCCAGCTGCCGCTCCCGCTGGCGAAGGGCTTCGGCGACAATGCGCCGTTCGGTGATCACGGCCGCCAGGATCATGGCCGTGATGGCCACGATGGCCAGGAAGATGTGCACACCGATGATGTTCAGCTGGGCGTCGCCGATAATGAAGGGGCCGTCGCCGTTGATGGTGCCCCAGAATGCCTGCGCCGCCACCACCCAGATCACGCTGATGACCCCCAGCTGCGCGAAACGGAGAGCGGCCCAGATGACGAACGGCAACACCAGGAAGGCGAAGGAATGCAGCAGATCGCTGTGGGCCCACAGTCCGAAAATGAAATGACCGAGGATGGCCACCAGGACCAGCAGGAGCACACCCTCCAGCCAGCGCCAGAGCGTTGACGCAAACGGGAATGGTGCCCGGAGAGCCAGGAACATGGGCGCAATGATGAGCACCCCCATGGCATCGCCCATCCACCAGCCCAATTCCACTTCAATCAGATTATCGCCCACGATTCCGGCCATCCACAGGCTGGCCGTGCCGAAGGCGGCGCTGACGAGGGCCCCGCCGGCCGCCCCGAAAACCAGCAAGGCCAGGACATCCCTGACCCGGTCCAGCTCCGGGCGGAAACGGGCCGCACGGCGCAGCAGAAAGGTCGCCGACAGCGCGGCGAGGGTATTGCCCATGGCCCCGCCCACCACCAGGGCGATTGGAGCGTGCGTGGTCACCATGGCCAGAAAAATGCCCAGCGCCATCCCGGGCCACATACGATAGCCGTACCAGAGCATGAACACCAGGCCGATGCCCACCGAGGGCCAGACGAGGGTGACATTGTCCGAGTGAAAATAGAAGAGCAGGCCGATCCGGGTGCCGATGTAGCACACGATGATCAGCAGCAACAGCTGCAATCCGTATCGGATCAGGCGGCTGGCGCTGGTATCGGCGGAGTCGGTTTCGTTCATGTCCCTCTTCACCGGCCTGTCAACCTGTCCAGGCCCACTCGTTGGCGACAGCGCGGCCGGTTTTAGCGGAGTCCCCGCGGCCGGCCGGTCAACGGCTTGTCTCAGTCGATGCCATAGCTGTTCAACTTGCGATACAGCGTTTTGGCGTCGATACCCAGTATTTCCGCCGCCTGGCCACGATGCCCGTTGGTCTGCGTCAGGATATGCCGGATGTGCTCCCGTTCCACGTCCTTCAGACTGCGCCGATCCCGGGTGAGTTCGGCCGGTTCAATCCCATGAAAATCCTGGGGCTGCAATTCGTCGGCCGGATGCAGCAGCACCGCCCGCTGCAGCACGTTCATCAGTTCCCGCACATTGCCGGGCCAGTCATACGCCTCCAGCAGTTCCATGGCCGCCGGGCTGATTTTCCTGCCCCGTGCCGCGGGGTGGGTAGCCATGAAATGACGGGTCAGGGCCACGATGTCCGCCCGTCGCTCCCGCAGGGGCGGAATGTGCAGATTGATGGCGCCGATGCGCCAGTACAGATCCTCGCGAAAGGCCCCCCGTTCGCACTCCTCCGCCAGAATCTTGTTGGAAGCGGAGACGATGCGCACATCGGCCCGCAGTTCACGCGTGCCGCCCACCCGGAAAAAGGCGCCCGTTTCCAGCACCCGCAACAGTTTGGCCTGCGTGGAGAGGGGCATCTCACCGATTTCGTCGATAAAGAAAGTTCCGTCATGGGCCAATTCGAACAGACCGGGTTTCAGGTTGGCGGCGCCGGTGAAGGCCCCCTTCTCATGTCCGAAGAACTCGCTTTCGAACATGCTTTCGGTAAATGCGCTGCAGTTCACGGCGATGAAGGATTTTTCGGCCCTCGGCGAGGCCGAGTGAACCGCCCGGGCCACCAGCTCCTTGCCTACGCCCGTTTCGCCCGAAATGTGCACCGCCACATCTGAGCGGGCCACCCGGCGGACGTTGTTCAGCACCTCGCGAATCTTCGGGCTGTCGGTAATGATCTCGGGGAACTCTGTCTGGCGCTGGATCTGGGACCGCAGCAGGCGGTTCTCCCGCACCAGATCGCGCTTTTCGGCCGCCCGCCGGATGACGGCCCCCAGTGCCTGGATCTTCACGGGCTTGACAAGAAAATCGTAGGCACCCATTTTCATGGCTTCGACGGCGGTGGGCACGGTGGCGTTGGCCGTCAACAGGACGACCTCGGTGCAGATCTCCTCGGCCTTGAGGGTTTGCAGCACCTGCAATCCGCTCATACCGGGCATGGTCAGATCCAGCAGCATGACGTCGAAATCATCCTGACGCAGCATCTTCAGCGCCGTTTCCCCATCGGGAGCTTCGCGGGGCATGATCCCCCCGCTGGCCAGCTCCGTGGCCAGAACCCGCCGCAAATTGTTGTCGTCATCGGTAATCAGAAGCCGGATCATCAGTATCTTTCCCCCGCCGGAGAAATTCGATCATGCCTTGTCTCTCCAGGGCTAACGGTTTCCATCGCCAGGTTCATGGTCTCTGTCCATGATCGCTTTCGTTGTGGTGATCGTATCCTTATCACTTTTACAGTTAAAAACGTCATCGGCATGTTCTCCCCTTACGAGTACGATCACCACAACCATATCCAGCACCATGCCGGACCGGGGACAACGTCGCAAAAAGGACATCTTCCCTTCATGGCCAGGCACAAACTGCAAAGATATCTTTCACTTCACTCAGATGCAGACCGTGGGCGGCCGTTGCAACAATTGCTTCGGGACACTCTCTGCTGTACAGCCGGGCGGCCCTGTTCCCCGGCCCGGGCGACGGGGAGCGGGTGCCGACGGTGAACCCCCGGCCGATCCAGCGGGTCTTGCCTGACACCGGGGGACCTGCTAGAATCAGTGCGGCCGCTGGTCGGTCATCAGGGCACCGTCATCCCCCCGGGAGGTTCACCGTGACGAACGAGCCGTTTACCATCCGTCCGGCCGTGGCGGAGGATGTCCCCCTCATCCTGCACTTCATCCGCCGGCTGGCCGAGTATGAGCGCCTGGCCCACGAGGTCACGGCTACCGAGGAGGTATTGCGACAGACACTGTTCGGGCACCGTCCTTCCGCCGAAGTGATTCTGGGCTACCTGGGGGAGGAACCGGTCGGTTTCGCCCTGTTTTTCCACAATTTCTCCACCTTCCTGGGCCGCCCGGGAATTTACCTGGAGGATCTCTTCGTCGAGGAGGAACACCGGGGTCGCGGTTTTGGCCGGGCCATGCTGCGGCACCTGGCCCAGCTGGCCCTGGAACGGGACTGCGGCCGGCTGGAGTGGTGGGTTCTGGACTGGAACCGGCCGGCCATCGATTTTTACCGGCGCCTGGGCGCGGCCCCCATGTCCGACTGGACCGTGTACCGCCTGTCGGGCGAAGCCCTGCAGCGCCTGGCCCAATAAGGCCTCCCGGAGACACCGGCCATGCTGAACATGAAACTGTTCGTCATGATCGCCGCCGCCGTCTTCTATTATCGCCTCGGCCGGATGGAATACGGCAGCGGCTGGGTCACCCTGTCGTTCAGCGTCCTGCTGTCCGTCCTCGCCGCCTATGCCGGCGCATCGTTCATCGTTGTCCTCCTGTTGCAGATCGCCCTCTTCCTTGGGCTGATCGCCTGGAACTGGTTCTCCGGTCACAATCCGCATTTCTGATCCCTGAACCATCTCCGCCGGACGGGCCGGCCCCCAGGATCAAAACCTTCAGTGCCCCCCACAGGAGCGAAAAGTTTCATTGACAAAAAAAACAACATGCCTTTAAATAAAATCGACTGATCCACAGCCCCGGGGTTTTCATGGCGGAACTATTGCAATCTGTCTGCCTGGATGAAAAAAAAGTTTCATCACGCAGTCATGTTTTTTTCATTCTCTTCTCCCTGACCCCCATCATCGGAGTGGCCGCTTTCGCCCTGATCTTCGTGTTCCCCCAGCCGGCCGTCGCCGAATCGAACCTGTTCCGTTACATCTTTTTCGGTGTCCTGATGCTGGTGCTGCTGGCGTCTGTCCTGGGCTACGGATTGACCATGCGGCGGATCCGGCGCCTGGAGTCCGCGGATCCGGTGCCGACCACCGAATCGCTGCTCATCGTCAAACTGTACATCTTCCAGTCCCTGATCCCCCTGGCCTGCCTGTCGCTGCTCCTGTTCATCTACCTCTTTCCCGAAATCATCTCCGAACGGATCGACCCCGTCCGGCTGTACGTGCTCCTCGGCGCCATCGTGCTCTGTTTCGCCCTCTCCCTGCTGGGGTACTCCCTCTCCAAGCGGGACATGTCCGGCACTTTCCAGCAGCTGCGCGACTACACCGCCAAGGTGGACAACCTCAACAAGGTCTCCACGGCCATTTCCCAGGTCCACAACATGGACGAGGTCTATGCCCGCATCATCCAGGGCACCCAATCCCTGGTTTCCGTCGCCTCCAGCTACCTGTTCACCCTGGACGAAACCGGCTGGGTCCTTCGCGAACAGCAGGGGCGCCCCTGGGACAAGATCCCCGAGAGTGAGCTGGGTTCCCTCAAGGCGCTGCTGGAGCGCCTGCAGGAGGAATACCGTCTCCAGTGTTTCCAATACAGTCAATCCGGCGGCCGCAGGATCCAGGTCATGGTGGTCCCTTTCAAGGGGAGCGGCCAGGCCAATGCCGCCATGCTGCTGGTGGGCAAAAAAGAGGATGACGGTCACTTCAACCGGATGGATTTCAACATCCTGCAGTCACTGACCCTCCAGGCCGCCATCAGCATCGAGAACGCCGAATTCCGGGAAGTGCAGATCAACTATTTTACCCATACCATCGGCTTGCTGGTCCTGAGCCTGGAAGGCGAAGTCATCCCGCGCGATCATCTGCACAACGTGGCACGGTATGCCGGCATGATATCCCGTCGCCTCAACATCGAGGAGGATGAGCGGCGCGACATTTACTTCGCCGCCCTGCTCCACGATATCGGCATGCTCAAGATCCGGCGCGAACTCATCACCCAACCGAAGCACTATCGCCAGCACCCCATCCTGGGCGCGCGCCTGGTGGGGCGCATCATCCTCTGGAAGGACCTGGTGCCCATCATCCGCCATCACCATGAATACTACGACGGCACCGGCTATCCGTACGGACTCATGGGCCCCGAAATTCCCATGGCCGCCCGTATCATCGGTATCGCCGAGGCGTTCGACGCCATGACCAACACCAATTCCTACCGGCCCTCCATGAGTTTTGCCGAAGCCATGGAAGACCTCAGGAAACACAGTGGCACCCGGTACGATCCGCGGATGGTGGAGATTTTCGAAGAGGAATTGCGCGCCAACGACCTGCTGCCCCCCGCCGAGGCTACTTCAGAATGACCCCCACTTCATTCCCCGGCGCCAGCTGGAGCCGCTCGGCAGCCGAAGCGCCGTTGACGGCGATCTCGTAATAGCCGAGGCTGCCCAGGATCAGGAACGGCTCGTCCTCGGTGCGCTCGCTGTAGTAGGTGCGCAGCTGGCGGATTTCGCCGCGGATGGTCAGGATCCGGCTCACGGCCGGATAGCCGTTCTCGTCGCCGGGGATATGCTCCGCCGTCAGGTTGGTGATGGCATTGCCGAACGAATCGATGTAGAGGATCTCCCCTTTCCAGGCCTTCTCCTTGATCTGAACCGGCGTGGCGAACGGTTCGGTGACATATTCGCCGACCGGTTCGCCGAAACGTCCCACATCCTGCACCTTGGCCAGCCAGCCGGCCACCGGAGCGAAGATATCGCGCCCATGAAACGTCCGGCTGGTGGGCTTGTTGAAAAAGTGATCCTCGGTGATTTCCACCACGTTATAGATCTCTTCGTGCTGGAAAATGTAGCTCAGGACGCCGTTGTCCGGCGCCAGGAAGTAATGATTCTCCGTCGAGACCAGGAGGGGGCGGCGTTCGCTGCCCACGGTGGGATCCACCACCACCACGTGGATGGTGCTGTCGGGGAAGCAGGCATAGCTGCAGCCGATGACCAGGGCGCCCTCCCGGATATTGCCGCGGCCGATGCCGTGGGTGATATCCACAACCGTGACCTCCGGATTTGCCCGCAAAACGGCGCCCCTCATCGCTCCGGCGTATGGTCCCGCCGTTCCGAAATCGGTGGTCAAGGTCACACAGCGGCGTGTTTCACCCATGCGTTGCCCTCCGGGAGAATATGGGGCGAAAGGCCATCCATCCATATTGCTGGGGGTGGGAAAGTGCTCAGAACAGGGCCTCAGTTCCAGTCGTCATAATCGTAGTCGTCGGTTTCGTAATCCAGATATTCATCGTCGTCTTCATCGAATTCTTCATCATCTTCCAGCCAATCTTCATCCTCCAACTCGTCCTCGTCCACCTCGTCCTCTTCGTCCTCTTCGTCCTCTTCCTCTTCGTCCACGAGTTCTTCATCGTCCTCAAGTTCGTCATCGTCCTCGAATTCGATCTCGTCCTCAAAATCCTCGTCCTCGAATTCGTCCTCGTCGTCCCACTCCTCCAGATCCTCCTCGTCCAGATCCTCTTCATCCAGAAGATCGTCTTCGAGATCATCGTCCCAATCGGAATCCTCTTCTTCCCAATCGTCCTCTATTTCTTCCCAGTCTTCCAGATCATCCATGGCGTCGTCCATCTCATCCGGAACCTCCGGGAAATTATCCAATTCATCATCATCCGAGAGTAGAATCACCGGCAGTTTTTCCGCTCGCTCGGCCTTGGTTCCTTCAGATTTCACCAGCATAAGACACCCTTTAAACACAAATTTTTAATCCAATTGTTGGGCAAAGAAAAGCAAATGTCAACAGCTTTTTTCGCCGTTCCTTTTGAGGGCAATCATCGTCAGATCATCATGTTGAGGGCACTGCTCACGGTATTTGTCCGCCGCGTCCAGCAAGGCATGACAGAGGTCCGCCGCCGGCAGCTGGCGCTGCCGTATCAGGAAATCCACAATGTACTCCTTGCCCAGCATCTCGCCCGCGGCATTGCTGATTTCACTCAGTCCGTCGGTGAAGAGGAACACCAGATCGCCGGGCTCCAGCCGGGCCTCCCCCACGTCATAGGCGGCGACGGGTGAAACGCCCAGCAGCAGCCCGCCCTCCGCCAGGAGGGTGACCTCGCCCGCGGCGCTCACCAGCAGGCCTTCGTCATGACCGGCGTTGACGAAACGGATCCGTCCGGTAGCCGTTTCATAGCTCAGGGCGAACATGGTGATGAAGAATTGTCCCTCGCACAGGTTGTGAATGTAGAGATTCACCCGCGCCGTCATTTCATCCAGCGGCATGTCCGCACTGCACAATGTACTGAGATAGGCATGCAGCGACGCCGTCAGCAGGGCGGCGGCCGTCCCCTTGCCCATGACGTCGGCGATGACGAACAGGTACCACTCGCCGTCGGCCAGGGGAAAAACGTGGTAATAGTCACCGCCCAGCTTCAGGCAGGTGATGTACTGCATCTCCACATCCAGCCCCGGAATGGACTGGGAACGCGCCGGCAGCAGAAATTTCTGGACATCCGAGGCGAACTCCAGCTCCTTCTCCATGGCCTTCTTTTTGAGCAGCTCCTGCACGTAGAGATAGTTCTCGTATTTCATGGTGACCAGGTTGGCGATGGAGGTCAGGAGCCGCAGGTTGTGCTCGTTGAAGGATCGCTCCTGGACGTGACTGTCCAGGTAAATGAGACCGAAGGTCCGGTCGCCGTTCCAGAGGGGGACGCACATGATGGCCTTGATCCCCTGGATGATGATGCTTTCGGCCCCCTCCAGCATGGGGTCCAGGGCCACGTTGCAGGTCAGCACCGCTGTTTTTTCCTCGATGATCTTGCGGCGGATGGTGTTGCTGAACTGGATGATGTCGGCGGAATCCTGGTCGCGCAGGTCGGCGGTGCGGACGGCCTTCATGACCAGCTCGTCGTCTTCCAGGATCATGAGGCAGCCGCGGCGGGCGGGGATGACCGTAAAAATGAGGTCCAGACAGTCCTGGAACAGCCGGTCCAGGTCCGACTGGTTGAGCAGGGCGGCGGCGATGTCCTGCAGCACGGCCAGCCGCTTGGTCTCCTCGGCGCTGAGATCCCGGCGCCCGTCGGCCGCCCAGTGCTCCTCCATGTCCCGTACGGAAATGGCACAGGTCATGGAAGAGATGTCGGCGGCATCGGTCCGGACCGCGGCCGGCCGGGCCAGCCGCAGCACCAGCCGGGTGTTGCCGATGGTGACCACGTCTTCATTGGACAGGGGAACCGGGGCCTGGACGAGTTCCTCGTTGACCTTGCTGCCGTTGCGGCTGCCCAGGTCCTGCAGGATCAGCTGGCCGTCACGGGCGTGGATTCGGGCGTGGACCTTGGATACGCTGGCATCGTTGAGCAGCTGCAGATCGTTGGAGCGGTGACGGCCGATCAGGATTTCATCCCGTTGTTCATCGAACCGGTAATGATGCGCCTCATCACCGATAATCAGGCTGAATTCGATGTTCATGGTGCTTTTCCGCCCTTCATTATGATGTCAGCCCGGGAGCGTGTCAATCGGAATTCAGCAGAAGTTGGCGGGCGCGGCGAGCCCCGCCGGACAGGGGAAATGTGGCCGCCGGGCGGCCCGGCGGGAAGAGTGCCGGGCCCGGGTGGCGGCCCCGGACCCGGGGCCATGATTACATGACCGTCTGGGGCGGTGGCTCGGCGCCATCGGGGATGACCTGGAAATCCAGCTCGCCCGCGCGCACATCCACTACGATGCGGCTGTGGTCGGTGATCTCGCCGGCGATGATCCGGCGCGCCAGGGTCCCCTCCAGTCTCTTCTGCAGAAACCGCTTGAGCGGCCGGGCGCCGAAGGTCGGGTCGTGGGAGGCCCGGGCGATGAAGGCGCGCGCCGCGGGCGTGAGTGCCAGGACGATCTTGCGATCCTCGAGCCGTCGCTGGATATGGCGCAGCTGGATATCCACGATCTGCTCCAGCTCGGCGGGAGTGAGAGGCTTGAAGAGCACGATCTCGTCCACCCGGTTGAGGAATTCCGGCCGAAAATCCCGCCGCAATTCACCCAAGACCAGGCCGCGGACATCAGCGGAGATGTCGCCGGTGGCGTCCAGCCCCTCCATGAGATGGCGGCTGCCGATGTTGGAGGTCATGATGATGACGGTGTTCTTGAAATCCACCGTCCGGCCCTTGCTGTCGGTGAGGCGGCCGTCGTCCAGGATCTGCAGCAGGGCGTTGAAAACGTCGTTATGGGCCTTCTCGATCTCGTCGAACAGGATGACGGAGTAGGGCTTGCGGCGGACCGCCTCGGTGAGCTGCCCCCCCTCGTCGTAACCGATATAGCCCGGCGGGGCGCCGATGAGTCGCGCCACGCTGTGCCGCTCCATGTACTCCGACATGTCGATGCGGATCATGTTGTCCTCGGAATCGAACAACGCTTCGGCCAGGGTGCGGGCCAATTCCGTCTTGCCCACGCCGGTGGGTCCCAGGAAGATGAACGAACCGATGGGCCGCTGGGGATCCTTGAGCCCGGAGCGGGCCCGCAGGACCGCCTCGGCCACGGCATCCACGGCCTCGTCCTGGCCCACCACCCGGCGGTGCAGAATGTCCGCGAGCTTGAGGAGTTTTTCCCGCTCGCCTTCCATGAGCCGCTCCAGGGGGATATGGGTCCAGCGGGACACGATCTCGGCGATCTCGGCCGCGGTGACCTCCTCTTTCAGGAGTTTCCGCTCGTCGCCCCCGGCATGAAGCTCGGCCTCGGCCTCGTTGAGGTTCTGCTCCAGCTCGCGCAGGCGCCCGTAGCGCAGTTCGGCCGCCTTGTTCAGGTCGTAGTTGCGCTCGGCCAGCTCGATGTCCCGGCGCGTCTGCTCGATCTCCTCACGCAGGGTGCGCAGGCGCTGGATCTCCTCCTTTTCCAGCTGCCACTGCGCCTTCATGGCGTCGGCCCGCGACTTCAGCTCGGCCAGCTCTGCCTTGCGCTGCTGGAGCCGCTCCCTGGACGCCGGATCCTTCTCCTTCTTGAGGGCCTCCAGCTCGATTTCCAGCTGCATGATCCGCCGGGTGATCTCGTCCAGCTCCGTGGGCAGGCTGTCGATTTCGGTACGGATCATGGCCGCCGCCTCGTCCATCAGATCGATGGCCTTGTCGGGCAGGAAGCGGTCGGAGATATAGCGTTGGCTGAGGGTGGCGGCCGAGACCAGGGCGCTGTCGGTGATGCGGACGCCGTGATGGACCTCGAACCGTTCCTTCAGTCCGCGCAGGATGGAGATGGTGTCCTCTACCGTCGGCTGCTCCACCATGACCGGCTGGAAACGGCGCTCCAGGGCCGGATCCTTTTCCAGGTACTTGCGGTATTCGTCGATGGTGGTGGCGCCGATGCAGTGCAGCTCGCCCCGGGCCAGCATGGGTTTGAGCAGGTTGCCGGCGTCCATGGCGCCGTCGGTCCGGCCGGCGCCGACGATGGTATGGATCTCGTCGATGAACATGATGATCCGTCCCTCGGACTCCTGGACAGCCCTGAGCACCGCCTTGAGGCGTTCCTCGAATTCGCCGCGATACTTGGCCCCGGCGATGAGGGCGCCCATGTCCAGGGAGAAGATGGTCTTGTCCTGCAGCCCCTCGGGCACGTCCCGCTTGAAGATGCGCTGGGCCAGTCCGTCGACGATGGCCGTCTTGCCCACACCCGGCTCGCCAATGAGAACCGGGTTGTTTTTGGTCCGCCGCGACAGGATGCGGATTACCCGCCGGATCTCGGCGTCGCGGCCGATGACCGGGTCCAGTTTGCCGCGGGCGGCTGCCTTGACCAGGTCCACGCCATAGCGATCCAGAACGTCGTAGGTGGCTTCGGGGTCCTCGCTGGTCACCCGCTGCGAGCCGCGAACCTCCATCAGCACGCTCATGAAGCGCTCCTTGGTGACGCCATACTTTTTGAACAGCCGGGTGGTGGGCGCGTCGGCCCCATCCTCCATCATGGCCAGCACCACGTGCTCCACGCTGGTGTAATCGTCCCGCAGCCGCTGGGCGACGTCCGCCGCCTGGACCAGCAGGCGGTTGAGCCGGCCCGAAATGTAGACGTTGTCCGGACCGCCGTTACCGCCCGTCACCCGCGGCAGCTCCTCCACGACCCGTTCCAGCTCGGGCACGAATTCGGCCAGGGGAACATTCATCTTGCTGAACAGGCGCGGCGCCAGGCCCTCTTCCTGCTCCAGCAGGGCCAGGAGCACATGCTCCGCCTCCACGTACGGGTGCTGGCGCCGGACCGCGCCCGCCTGGGCGGCCGCCAGCGCCTCCCGCACTTTCTGGGTCATTTTATTCACATCCATCACGTATCCTCCATTTACCCGAAGCCGGACGTTACCGACCGTTGCCGGAACGCCGCGGCTCATTCATCCCTGACCACCTGCACCAGCGCCGGCCGGATCAGCCGGTCATTGAGCGTATAGCCGTACTTGTACACCCGGGTCACGCTCAGGGGCGGCGCGTCATGGTCGGCGACGACATCGAGCACCTCGTGCCGCGCCGGATCGAAGGTTTCACCCGTGGGGTCGATGGGCTCCACGCCGTGTGCCCGCAGCACCTCCTGCAGCTGCCGGTAGATGGCCTGCACCCCGGTGGCGACGGACGAATCCGTCTCCGGCGGCAGGTGCTCCAGCGACATGCGGAAACTGTCCAGCACGTCCAGCAGATCGACCACCAGTTTTTTCTTCTCCTCCAGCCGTTCCTCGGCCAGATTGGCCGCAGTCCGGCGGCGATAATTCTCGAAGTCGGCCAGCAGGCGGAGTTCGCGATCGGCCGCTTGCTGCAGGGCCTGCTCCAGCTGGTCGAATTTTTCCTCGCTGACGACCGCCGGGTCATGGGCCGGTTGTCTGGCGTCGTCGTTCCGCTGTTCGGTCATGGGTTCGCTCCTTTCGTTCGCCGGGACCGCGCGTGGCCGCCGGCGCATCATCCAAGGGGAAAGATTGCAAGATGCATGCCAGAAACCCGATTTGCTTACCTGCTGATATAATGAGAGTTGCAGTATGGGGCCCCGGCGAAAAGTGGAGAATTTTTCTCCAGTGATACAAAATCTTTGCCTTTGCGCCCCGAATGCGATTCAATAGGCACGCATCCAATGACCGTCCACCGGCGCCAACCGGCCGGCGGAACGAGTGAGGCAGAGACCATGAACAGCGCACATGTCATCCCGGTGGTGGGCGCCGGCCTGGCCGGCTGCGAGGCGGCGTGGCAACTGGCCGAGCGGGGCTTCGGGGTGGAATTGTGGGAAATGCGGCCCGACACCATGACCCCGGCCCACCAGACCGGCGACCCGGCCGAACTGGTCTGCTCCAACTCCCTGAAATCCGAGGCCCCCGGCTCGGCGCCCTACCTGCTGAAGGAGGAACTGCGCCGGCTGGGCAGCCGGCTGCTGCAGGCGGCCGACCAATGCCGCGTGCCGGCCGGCCAGGCCCTGGCCGTTGACCGCCGTCTCTTCTCGCAACACATGGCCGCGTCGCTGGCGGCCCACCCCCGCATCCGGATGGTGCGGGGGGAAGTGCGCCGCATTCCCGATGCGCGGCCCGTCATCCTGGCCACCGGCCCCCTGACCGCCGACGCCCTGGCCGTCGACCTCCGCCAGGCCGGAAGCGGCCGGCATCTCTACTTCTACGACGCCATCAGCCCCGTCATCGCCTGGGAATCCATCGATTTCGGGGTGGCCTGGACCGCCTCCCGCTACGACAAGGGGGGCGATGATTACGTCAACTGCCCTCTCGACGAAGGGGAATACGCGGCCTTCTACGACGCCCTGCGCCAGGCCGAGGAATATCCCCTCCGCGAGTTCGAGCAGGCCATGTATTTCGAGGGCTGCCTGCCCATCGAGGAGCTGGCCCGGCGGGGTGTGGACACCCTCCGCTTCGGCCCCATGAAACCCGTCGGCCTGGTGGATCCGCGCACCGGCCGCGAACCTTACGCCGCCGTGCAGCTGCGCCGGGAATCCCTGATGACGGACGCCTGCAACATGGTGGGTTTTCAGAATCACCTCCGCTTCGGCGAGCAGAAACGGGTGTTCCGCCTCATCCCCGGCCTGCACAACGCCGAGTTCATCCGCTACGGCCAGATGCACCGCAACACCTACCTCAACGCGCCCCAGGTGCTGACCCCGGCCCTCGAATTCCGCCCCGCGCCGGGCGTCTTCATCGCCGGCCAGCTGTGCGGCCTGGAAGGCTACGTGGAGGCCATCGCCACCGGGCTGCTGGCGGCCCTGCAGGTCGTGCAGCGCCTGCGGAATCTCCCGCCCCTCGGGTTTCCCCGCGCCACGGCATTGGGCAGCCTGCAGCATTTTCTGGAGCACGCCGATCCGGAAAACTACCAGCCGGTGAACATGACCCTCTCCCTCCTGCCGCCCCCGCCGCCGGACCTCAAGCGGCGCATCCGGAAAAAATCCGACCGCAACGCCTGGCGCATCGAACAGATCCTGCAGGAATTCGAAAAATTCATCCGCACCGTCGATCTGGCCGCATCTTGACTTGCATTCCCGGTCAAAAGAGGTATGATAGTCGGCTTCAACCTGCCGGGGAGCGGCCCATGAACCATCCAACCACACCACGCCTGCAGATCCGTCGGATTCTGCCGCTGACCCGCCAGATCAACATTCTCCTCTATGCCGTCGGACTGGGCCTGGCCGTGGGCTTTGTCTCCCTGGCCTATCGCTGGAGTTTCAAGTCCTGCGGCGTCTTCTTCCGCAACGCCTTCGAGAGCCTGCCCGTCAACCTGATCTTCCTCATGCCGGTGGCCGGCAGCGCCCTGCTCATCCTGGTGGTGCGGGCCCTGCGCGCCGAAGTGCGCGAATATGTGCCCGAAGTCATCGAATCGTCCATCCGCAACACCTCCCTCCGCCTCAAGGACGGCCTGGTGTGCTTCGTCACGTCGGCGCTGACCCTCGGCTCGGGCGGCTCGGCCGGCCCCGAGGGCCCCATGGCCTTCACCGGTGCCAGCGTCGGCTCAGCCCTGGGCCGGCGGTTGCGCCTGGATGACCGCCACTTCAAGATCCTGCTGGGGGCCGGCGCCGCGGCCGGCATCGCCGCCATGTTCAACGCCCCCCTGGCCGGCGTGCTGTTCGCCCTGGAACTGATCCTGTTCAACGATCTGACCATGTCGGCCGTCACTCCCGTCATTCTCTCGTCGGTGGCCGCCTCGGCGGTGTCCTTTCATTTCCTGGGCGATCACCCCACGTTCCGTGTCCCCCTGTTCACCATGAACAGTTACCTGGAGCTGTTCGCCTACGCCGTGCTGGGCGTGGCCGGCGGCTTCGTCTCGGCCCTCTTCTGCCGGACCATGCACCGGATCGGCTGCCTTTTTAAGCAGTTGCGCCTGGGCGCCGTCTCGCCTCTCCTGGGCGCCCTGGCCGTGGGCGGCCTGTTGGTCTTCATCCCCCGGGTGGGCGGCTACGGCCATGACGCCATCGACGCCATCCTGCACGGCGAGGGGACGCTCCTCTTCTTTGCCGCGCTGGTGTTCTTCAAGATCCTGGCCACGGCCCTGACCCTGCAATCGGGCAATTCCGGCGGCATCTTCGCCCCGGCGCTGCTCATCGGGGCCGCCCTGGGCGCCACGGTGGGTGGCGGCTTGCAGCGCTTTTTCCCCGGTGCGGGGTCGGTGGAGGCCTACGCCCTCATCGGCATGGCCGCGGTTCTGGCCGGCACCATCCATACCCCACTGACCGCCATGATGCTCATCTTCGAGCTGACCCGCGACTACCACACCATCCTGCCCCTCATGACGGTGACGGTCATCAGCACCCTGGTGGCCTACGGCATGGGGAGCGAGTCCCTGTACATCGCCCCCCTGTCCCGGAAGAAACTGGATTTCCGGATGATCCGCGATCTGGGTTCCCTGGGCGACGTCCATGCCGTGAACCTGATGCGCCACCACTTTACGGCGGTGCGTCCCGGGGATTCGCCGGCGGAAATCCGCCGCAAGCTGCAGCGCTACCCCTACAAGCGCGCCGTCTACCTCACGGCCAACGACGGGTTGATGGGCTATCTCTCCCTGGACACCTTGCACCTGCTGGACACGTTCTCGCTGGACGAGCTGTGCCAGCCCTTCCCCCGGGTCATCCACCCCCAGGACACCCTGTACGAAACCCTGCACAAGCTGCGCACCGCCGAAGGCATTCTGCCCGTCGTGGATGACGACGGCCGGGTACGGGGGATCATCTCCAACAAGATCTTCATCGAAAAATACCTGCCCCTGCTCAAGGTCTCCTCGGCCAAACGAAGCGGGATCTGAGACAAATCTGAGCCTTTTGCGGCTGAAAGTGATCTAATTAACAGGGAAATTGTGGTCGCCGTCCAGGCGGTCCAACCCCGCCGGCCACCACATGCGGGATCGGTGAAACAAGGACCGGTGGACGTTGCGTATACAATGTGCAGAAACGACGCGGGAGTGAACCCATGATGCAACGGATATGGCAGGGCATGCTGGCGGTGGGACTGGGGATCATCTTGGCCGCACCGGCACTGGCCGCACCGGCGGATCAGGGGGCCGCGGCGCCGCCCAGCCGGCTGATCGAACCCAACCGGGATTACGGCGACGAGCCCGGCTCCATCATCAAGCGTTTTGTTCAGCCGCTAACCGAGGAGGAAAAACGGAGTCACCGTTCCATCCTCATCACCGACGACGATCACGCCAATTCCATCGCCCCGGTGCTGACCCCCAAAACGCCGGTCTACCTCCATTTCGTCCGCCAATCCGGCCCCAATTCGGGAGCAGCCAATTTCATCCTCGAGAGCGGCCGGATTTTTCTCAACTACCAGTCCCCCTACAAGCAGGAGGACACGCCGACCCTGCGCATCCGCCCCATCGACGGCGACTGCGAAATCCCCTTTCTGATCCAGGTGGAACTCGACCCCCTGCGGGTGCCCCAGGACAGCGGCACCCTGGAAATCCTGCTCCATCTGCCCCTGATTTTCAATCCGCAAGTGACCGTTCACTCCGTCACCCTGGCCCAGAAAGAGCAGGATTACCGGTTGTCGGTGGGGGCGAGCCTGCACCGGCACAAGATCGTCATCCCCATCCACAAGCGGGAGCTCGAACCCCTGGTCTTTGAGGACGAAGGCCGGCTCCAGATCCTGGTGAACGGCGTCATCTCCCTGGAGAAATACCGCACCCTCGAACCGTACCGCTTCAGCAGCGTCGGCAAGGAGGATCTGGATCCCCGCCTGACCGGAATATCCATGATCATCGCCGGCCGCGACTACTGGGGCGAGCACGAAAAACGGCAGATCATGGACCTGGCCCAACAGATCGAGGCACGGGCCGACAAGGATTACGACCGGATTCTCCTCACCAACCGCTACACCAGCCAGAGCATCCGTTACTTCCGCAACAGCATGCGCCGCACGGCCATCCAGGTCCTGGCCGAGGGGATCGGCGACTGTGACGATTACACCCGGGTGATGATGGCGCTGTTGCGGGCCATGGGCATTCCGTGCAGCCTGTCGGTGGGATACCTGTATGATTTCAACAGCATCGGCGCCCACGCCTGGGTGGATGTGGGCCTGCCTACCCGAAACGGCGATCTGCGCTGGTTCATCTGCGATCCCACCCTGGCCAGTGTCACCGAACAGAAAGACTATTTCGTCCAGTTCAACAACCGGATCTATCTCTATCCCGTGCGGATCGAAGTCGCCACCCGCAATCTGCCCGTGGACGAACGGGCCGACATTCTCCTGAACTGGCGGGGCAAGTCGCCGGACAACCTCCCCTCACCGCAGGCCTATCATGCCACCATCAACTCGTTCCGCGAGAACCTGGAACATTCCCTGCAGGAAAAGACAGACATCATCCTGCGTCGGGACCTGCTGCCGGAACGGGAATTCCTCTTTGATCGGGGCAGCAGTTATTTCATTGTGGACCGGGATGTGGCGCCCGACAAAAGCCGGCTCCAGATCAAGCTGGATGACGCCGAGCAGCTGATGGTGGAATTGTCGGTGACGGATGAGGAATACGACCTGGAAGGCACCGCCGAACAGGAGACAGCCGAACGGATCCGGCGGGCCTACCGGCGCATGAAACAGCTGTTCTTTCCGGATTTCGAGGCCCGCTATTGCCTGGAACTCTCCTTCGAACGGGACAAGTACACCGACCGGCTGCAAAAGATCAACCTGCAGGTCTTCCGCTACCTGGTGGAGCATCATTTCGGCAAAATCATGGATGCGCTGGAAAAAGAGGGCCTCATCCAGCCCGGGGAATCGACCCGCCTGCGGGAGATCTACCAGATCTGCTCGGGCAAGAACATGTACTATATCATGGAAATGGCCCACCGCCAGGACAGCCGCCATCGGCCCGTCTATCCCACCGACGAGCAACTGGTCGCCAACCATGGTGACTAGGTTGTCCACTCTCCCGGCCGGGTGCCCGGCATGAACGCCCGATCCTACGAAACAACCGTACCGGACGAAGTGGCGGGTCTGCCGTTGCGCGCGGCCCTGGCGCGGCTCTGGCCGCAGCTGGCCGAGTCACGGTGGCGGGACGCCCTGCGGGCGGGCGGGTGTTGCGTCGACGGCCGGCGCTGCCGGGACGACAGGCAGCTCGTCGCCGCCGGCCAGCGCATCACCCTGGTGGTGGATGAAGAGCGCCCCGCATCCCGCTATGCCTTATCGACCACGGACATCGTTTTTGAAGACGGGGATCTGCTGGTGCTGCAAAAACCGTCGGGCCTACCCGTCAGCCAGACGGTCACCGGCGACGAAGGGAACCTGCAGACGGCGGCGGCCGACTACCTGGCCAACGGGAGACCGGCCCATCGGCCCGAACTGATCCACCGTCTGGACCGCCCGACCTCCGGCCTGATCCTGTTCGGCAAGAGCAAGACCGCCGAACAGCGGCTGTATTCCCTCTTCCGCGAGAACCGCATCGCCAAAACCTATCTTGCCCTGGTCAGCCCTCCGCCGGTCGAGGCGGCCGGCCTCGTCGACCGGCCGCTGGCCCCCGTACCCGGACGGCGCAACCACTACCAGGTGGTGACCCAGGGTGGTCGTCCGGCCCGGACCCGCTTCCGGACCCCGGGCGTCGATCCCGCCACCGCCACCGCCCTGCTCGAGGTCATGCCCCTGACCGGCCGGACCCACCAGATTCGCGTTCACCTGGCCTGGACAGGCAGCCCCGTCGTCGGTGACACGGTGTACGGCGGCCGTCCCTGGAGCGCCGGTTTCGGCCTGCACGCCTGGCGCCTGCAGCTGCCGCACCCCCGCACCGGGGCCATGCTGGAGCTGTCCGCACCGCCCCCGGCCGTCTGGACCGAAGATTTTTCCTGTTTGCTGAATACGTTACGGACGTAACATACCGCCCGGACGCCGACACCCTTATGCACGTGAGGTTGCGAGAATACGTCTCGCCCGGACGCATGATGTCATCCTCTTTTCATGGACTGTTCGGGATTCTGCCGGTGCCGCCGCTGGCCGGGCCGCTCCCCGAAGAAGCCGCCCTCTTGCGCTGCGAACCGTCGCCGGTGCCTATGGCGGGCGAAAACGGCCGGCGTTATTTCACGCCCCTGATGACCACGAATGCCCCCGCCCCGAAACCATCCCGAACGGTGGTCGGTGACTCATGGGGAATCAGGATTTGCCGAATATCCGTTACGGTAAAACCCGCTGCCGCCAGATAGTGGATCACTTGCGGCGCCGAGTAAAACGTGGCGTGCCGGTAGAACCGGCTGCTCGCCCGCTGCTCGGAATACCGCCGGCCCAGCGCGCTCTCCCCGTCGACAAAGCCGACAAGGATGCACCCGCCGGCCTTCAGAACCCGAAATGCCTCCCCGAAGGTCCGGCCGACATCATCCACGAAGCAGAGAGTCGTCACCAGCAGCACGACATCGAAGAGGCCGCTGCGGATGGGCAACTCCTCGGCGGTGCCGGGAATCACGGCGACGCCCCGCCGTCTGGCTTTACGGGCCATTTCGGCTGAGGGTTCAATGCCGAACCCGATACCGAGCGGCGCCGCGAATTTCCCCGAACCGACGCCGACTTCCAGTCCTCTTGTCCCGGGGGGCGGCAGCAACCGGCGGATTACCGCCAATTCGGCGCGATACTCCGCCGCGTGCCGGTCGAACCACTCGTCGTAGGCATCACTGTATGTGTCGAAGGGTTCCGTACGGGGCATTCGTCACTCCCATTAGGCTTCCTGTGTGGAACGGCGACCAGCGGGCCTCATGCCCTCACCTCAGGAGAGCATCCGTCACCATCGACCGGCCGACCGGCGCAGATCCGGCCGGCGCCGGGTTCGTGACCTCGGAGATAACTGCACATCCGTTCGTCCGCACATGAAATCCACAAACAGCACGATGCAGGATACATGTTCAAAGGCCGTACATTCCGAAAAGCAATCCAGGAGCTGGCCCTGAACCTCCTTCGGCAGGGGCATCAGATAATCGCCGACTGGGGCTCTTTCATGCCCGGCGGCCGGCCACATCGTGATGTATTCACCAATCTTGTCACCTGGGATAATATCATCTTGCTGCAACAAACTTTGGCCATCATCAGTCTCCTCTGTGCGTCATCGCCCGGTTCTCACGGGAACACGCGGTCGGGCCGCGACCATTCCAGGCGGCACGAACGGAGACTTCGGGTATCGCCCCGCTTTCATTCACCTTTTTGCTGTTTTTTAATGGCTTCCTGGCAGAGACGGAGATTGGTTCGGGCCAGTTCATCTCCCGGATCCATGGCCACGGCCCGCCTTAACGTCGCCCGCGCCTCTTTGAGGCGTCCGGCCATAAAATAACTCCATCCCAGGTCATTGACATGCTTCTGATCCTCCGGTGCCAACCGGATAGCCTCCTGGGAGGCGGCGATGGCTTCGTCGTGTCGCTCCAGATGCCCCGCACAACAACTCAATCCCTGGTGCAGCACAGGGTCACCGGGAAATCGCGATATGGCTGCCCGGTACAAATCGTAACCATCCCCATGTCTATCGAATTCAATCAGAAAATCTCCCGCTTCGTCGATGATTTCCGCCAGTTCCTCTTCCCCGCCCTCCATCGTGTCTGCCGGTAGCGAAACCAGCGAGAGAAAAAGCTCTTTCCCCTCGTGATCCTGCTGTTGCTGATATCTGACAGATCCCAGCGAGAGAATTGCCGGGGCGTATTCCGGATCGATGTCCAAGGTGTTCTCCAGGGCGTCGATACAGGCCTTCATGTCCCCTAACATCGACATGAAAATGCTCTGGGCGTATTGGGAATCGGCCTGAAATCTCTTTGCAGAAGGGGCGCATCGGCCGGATTTGCGTCTCCCCTTTTTCGGTTTTTTTTTCAAATGACAAGACCTTAATCATCCCAGATTTGGTGAACACAAGAACGAATCGGAATCACTCCATTCATACGTTATCCCGACAGCGACTGTCAATTGGAATTTGTCTGTTGCCCAGCCATCGACGCAGCCACTACTCCCCCTCGTTATCGGGCAGGAAAGATTTCCGGCGTCGGGTCGGCAGGGCCGTAATAAAGCGACAATTACTCACCGCCGGCAGAATCGGTGGCCGTGCCGGAGGCGGGGCGACGCAAGGCCAGATAGAGCGGGACGCTGAAGAGCAGGAAGAAGAAGTTTTCCAGGATTTTGGGCCAGCCGACCTTCTGGGCGGTGAGGGGCCCGAAACAGCCGCAGTTGGCGTCGATGCCGCGGACCATGGTCACGGCCAGCAGCCCGATGAAAAAGACCAGCAATCCGCTGAGGATCAGCAGGGCGCCGCGCTGGAAATGGTGGAAGAAAAACCAGCCGCAGCGGCCCGCCAGGCTCGCGGCACGCGGGGGGCGTTCGGCGCTGTGCCACAGGCCCAGAATGAGGAGCAGCCCGGCCAGCAACTCGATCCAGGGCAGGGTCACGGCCACGGCGTTGATAAACGGCACGGGCAGGGGCAGCCTGTAGTTGGCGATCTCGCGGGCGAAGGTGGCCGCGTCGGGGATCTTGAACAGGGCGGCGGCCACGAAGAGCCCGCCCAGAACCAGGCGACAGGTGAGGAGGACAGCGTTCCACACGGTTTTTCGGTTCATGTGATCAATCCCATTCGATGGGGTATCCGGCGCTCATCCACTCGTGCCACCCGCCGTAAAAGATCTGGACATCCTGATAGCCGGCCTGGGCCAGATCCCCCGCCACCTTCAGGGACGACACGCAGTCCTGGCCGTCGCAGTAGACGATGACCGGCACCCCGGTGGGAATCATCTGGCGGAACTCGGGCAGATGGGCGTTGATGGCGTGCTCGGGGATGTTGAACGCCCCTTCGATGCGCCCCTCGCTGAAAAGCTCGGGCGGACGGGCGTCCACGAACACCGCCCCGCCATCCATGAAGAATGCATGGGCCTCGGCCAGATCGACGGTCGGCATGTTGGCCTGGGCGGCTTCTTCCTTCACGTCCGTCACCGGATCGTATCCCGTCAGGGAGATGCCCGTCGGGCTGAACTGGTTGAAGATGAAGCCGGTCATCCCTCCCAGCAAAACGATGAGTGCCGTCTGGCGCAGATACTTCATGGTCGCACACCTCAAAAGGCAAAATTATACACTATGATGATGCAAAAGAAAGGGCGGATGAAAAAAAATCAGAAGCGGGAACGGGCCAGGGTATCGACGATCTTTTGATGGCGTTCCAGCACCATCCCGCGAAGCTCCTTGAATTTTTCGTACGGGATGATGTTGTCGAAAGAGATGGCCGAGCCGCCTTTGCCGTTGTAGACCACTTTGCCCCGCGTCTCCGTTTCGAAACCGCTCTCGCGGTCGAAGAGGGCGATGCGGGAGTTGGTGAAGATGGGTACGATACGATGGGTTTTGACGTAGGTGCCGCCGACGCTGATGGGCTTGGCCCGGGTGTGCTCCACATCGTCGTCGAACTCGGCGCGGCATTCGAGGCCCATGGGCAGGCGGATGAACCGGCGCCGGTTCTCGCGCACCTTGGACAGGATGAACTCCATGTTGAGCACGTTCTCGGGCGTCAGCTCGTTGATGTATTCGCACCCGGGGAACAGCAGCGACGAATCCTTCATCACCTGGAAAAACTTGCCGTCGGCGAAAATGATGAACGGCGCCCCGCTGGTGGGCTGGTGCAGCTTGTGCTCGACGACAGCGTGCAGCAGCTGGTGATCGGCGAAATCCACATGCAGCACGAAGCAGGCAAAATTCGATTTTTCCCGGGACATGTATTTCTGCAACAGGTGGATGTCCTTGATCTGGATCACCCGGTAGTGCCGCATGGCCTTGCCCAGGCGTTGCGATACCACGCTGTCGCGTGAAAAGATGATCCACAGCAGCTCCCCCTCTTCCCGGGGGCCGCTCATATGCCGGGGCATTTCCAGGCGTTCCAGTTTCTCCTGCAGGGAAGCGATAAACCGGTCGAAATTGGACTTCACGCCGCGGTACCATTCCGACTCCAGGGGCCGGCCGTCCTGGATGAGAGACCAGCTGATCTTGCCGGTCAGGTCCTCGTTGTAGCGGGTATGGTGATTTTCCCAGTGGAAGCTGAGACCGTGCCGGATGGCCTCCTGGAAAGAGAGCTGCAGGAAAAGATCGCGAAACGAGTCATTGGGGAAACGGACAATGATATCCTCCTCGAAGGACATCCGGTTCTCGGCCTTGTGCAGGATGCATTCCCGGTAGTCGCCGATGTGCACGAAAAAGGACTGCATGGTGTAGAGGAGCCGCTGGAACACCGGCCGGGCCTTGGCATAATAGCTGTCCATGTCGAGGCCCAGCATGGACAGCTTCTTGTAGCGGATGTAATTGATCTTGCGCGGCTCGATGTCGCAGTTCAGCTCCTTCAGGGCGGCCAGGCAGCGAATGGCCATGGTGGCGTTGCCCAGGGCCGTCTCGTCATACAGGTACTCGAGCAGGCGCGGCAGTTTGAGGATATCTTCCACCAGGTTGATATCCACATCATAGCCGGACCGCTTCAGTTTCAGCAGCTGCCCGATACCGGTGAACACCTTGCCGTTGAGAATGGACAGGCGGGTCTTCTCGATTTCAGTCATGAGGAAGGCGATATCCATGACGCACTACCCCTCCGCGCAGTATTTCCATTCTATCCGTATCCCGCATCCGCAGATATGATCTATATCACATTTCCCGATTAAAATCAGCGGAAAAGGCTGAAAGAAACCGGCCAACGATTCCGAGAGACGATGACCGGTCCCGCCGGCGGCCGCCATCCAAAAAGGGCTTGACAAAATGGGGCGAAACGTCTATATAGGATACTTCGCGCTGGGAGGTCGTCTAACGGTAGGACTGCGGACTCTGGATCCGCCTATCGGGGTTCGAATCCCTGCCTCCCAGCCATAATTCGAACCTCTAGCCGCCGGCAACGGCGGCTTTTCTTTTTCATGCCCACCGCCAGGAATGACAAGGCCGACGCATGGGCCGACCCGCCGGCCGGCCCTTTCGTGGGCAGCGCCGCCCGTCTCCCTTAGAGTCTCACTTCAATTTTGTACAAATTTTTAATGAATGGGGTTGAATTCACCGGGGTTTTTCCGTAAGATCATACCAATACATCTTTCATACATACGCGCACTTTTAATCCGTTCGCCCGAAATGATTGCATGAGGATCATTACCGACAATCCTGCCTTTGCCGGCACGTTGATCCCCACGACGGCGACCTGGCGTCTTCTGCCCGCCTCGGTCGACAACGCCCGCCTGTCCGCTGTCCTGCCGGCCGTTTTCGGCGGCCGGCAGTGCCATGTCGCCACCGGCTCCGGCCCGGATCTCTTCGAGTACGCCCTGGTCACCCCGTTCGCCGCCCGCTCCCACTACGACATCCTCATGGAGCTGACCCGCCGGGGCACCACGCTGCCCGGTCTGCTCTGCCTGGCCGGCAGCGGGCACGGCTTTCACGGCCAGGGCAACCGGTCATGGCTCAGCCCGCCGGGCAATATCTATCTCAGCGCCCATCTCGTCCCCCAGGCGACGGTTCCGGCCGCCGGGGCCGGGCTCTCCATCCTGGCCTGCCTGGCCGCCGCCCGGGCCGTGGAGCGCCTGGCCGGATTCCGGCGCACCTGCCGTATCAAGTGGGTGAACGACCTTTTCTGCGACGGCCGGAAACTGGGCGGTGTCCTGACCCACACCCAGATCCAGGACGGACAGGTGACCGGCCTCATCTGCGGACTGGGGCTGAATGTCCTGTCCCCGCCCCCCCTGCCGGCGCAGACCGCCGGCTATTCGGCGGCGGCCCTGGCGGAATTCGTCCGTGGCCCAAAGGACCGCCTGCTCCAGGACACCTGCGCCAGGCTGGTGACGGAGCTGGCCCGGTATTTTCGACGGCTGCAGACAGAGGGGATCGAACCGCTGCTGACCGAGTATCGCCGCCGGCTTCTCTACCTGGACGAACCCGTCGCCGTGCACCCCGACCTCGGGGATGCCGGCACCGCACCGGACAATTTCGTGACGGGAATCTTCCGCGGAGTCACCGACAACCTGGAGCTCATGCTGGAAGGAACCGACCGTCCTATCCGCAAGGGACGCCTGCGACCGGCGGAGCTGACGGATACCCATCTCATCGGGAAAGGAATGAAACGATAATGTCACCCCAAGAACTGCTGCTGATCTGCGTGAGTGCGTTTCTGGCCGTATTCGTCCTGTTGGCCCTGCTCTCGGCCCTCATGCGGATCCTGGCCCTGGTGTTCCCGGCGACGGAGACGGCGGAAGACACGACGGTGTATGCCGCCATCACCGCCGCCTACCGCCACCAATATCCCGACATGATCATTACCAACATAAAGGAGATACCATGATCTTCACTACCCGGAAAAAAACCATCCGCGTCATGTTCACGCCGTTCCGCGACGGCCTGCAAAGCTCGTTCGGCGGCAAGGTCCGCCTCAACGATTTTCTGCCGGCCATGGAGGCCTCGGTGGAGGCCGGCATCCGCCACTTCGAATTCGGCGGCGGCGCCCGCTTCCAGGCCCCGTTTTTCTACCTGAATGAAAATCCGTTCGAAACCATGGAAAAGATCCGGGCGGCCGTGGGCCCCGATGTGGACCTGCAAATCCTGACCCGCTCCGTTTCCGGCGTGACCCTGACCACCCAGTCGCCCGAAGCGCTGGCCCTGCAGGCCAGTCTGATGAAAGAGGCCGGCACGACCTGGGACCGGAATTTCGACTACATGAACGACGTCCGGAACCTCATCAACACCGGACGCCCCATCGTGGACGCCGGCATGCACCACCAGGTCTGCATCGCCCTGATGGGCCTGCCCTTCAAGTCCGACAAGGTGCACACCGCCGAGTTCTACATCGATATCGGGCGCAAGCTGCTGGAGAGCGACCTGCACATCGACAGCATCTGCCTGAAGGACGCCAGCGGCACGTGCGACCCCAAAACCATCTACGACACGGTGGTGGGCCTGAAGAAAATCATGCCGCCCGGGCTGATCCTGTGGCTACATACCCACGACACGGCCAGCATGGCCGTGGCCTGCTACATGGCCGGGATCCAGGCCGGGGTCGACGGCATCGACCTGACGGTGCGGCCCATGGCCAGCGGCACCGTCCAGCCGGATGTCCGCTCCATGGCCCATGCCCTCAAAGGCACCGGTTTCGAGCTGGATGTGGACGCCGGCAAGATGCAGCACATCGAGGATCTGCTCAACGACGGGCTCGCCGACTACAAGTTCAATCCGACCACCACCACGGCCGACGCGCGGGTGGTGGGCTTCCCCATGCCCGGCGGCGCCATCGGTCCTAACGTGCACATGATGGAGAAGGCCGGGATCCTGCACAAGTACGGCGAGGTGCTGGCCGAGTTCCCTGTGGTGGTGGAGGCCGGCGGCGCCTGGACCAGCGTGACCCCGGGCAGCCAGCAGTACTGGCTGCAGGCGTTCAACAACGTCATGTATGGCCGCTGGGAAAAGATCGACGCCGGTTTCGGCCGGGCCATTCTCGGCTACTTCGGCAAGACGCCGCTGCCACCCGATCCCAAGGTAGTGGAAATCGCCTCGCAGCAGCTTGAACTGGCGCCGTTCAACGGAGATCCGCTCGAGGCGGCGCCCAAGAACATCGAACCGGCGCGCCAGGCCCTGGCGGAACATGATCTGCCCGTCAAGGACCGCAACATCTTCCTGGTGCTGGCCGCCATGGTGCCGGGCAAGAAACTGGAGGCCAACGAGGGTCTGCGCCTGCTGCAGGGCAAAGGCAAGATCGACATCCCCCTGAAACCGAAGGAAGAACCGCAGCCGGCCGCGGCGCCGGCCGCTCCGGCTCCGGCACCGGCCGCCAGCGGACCGGTCACCACCCGCTGCACCGTGGATGAGAACGGGCGGACACGCACCTTCACCGTCACCATCGAACCACTGGGCAGCCCCACCGCCGCGGCCGAAACCGCCCCCCGGCCCCCGGCGGCCGGCAACGGCGGCACACCTGTCTTCTCCACATTCGCCGGAACGGTTGATGTGGCGGATATCCTGGTAAAAGCGGGCGACCGGATCGAAGCCGGCCAGGTGGTGGCGGCGGTGGAGGCCATGAAGGCCAAGCACGACATCAAATCCCCCGTCGCCGGCACCGTGGCCCGCATCGCCGTGAGCATCGGCGATGAGATCGATTCCAGCAAACCCATGATGTACATCAGCTGAAAGGTGAATACATGGACATCATCACCCGACTCGTGGAAGCGTCCGGTTTCGCCAACCTGAGCCTCGGCAACGTCGCCATGTTCGTCATCGCCGGCATCCTTGTCTTCCTGGCCATCCGCAAGCAGTATGAGCCGCTGCTGCTGATCCCCATCGGCTTCGGCGCCATTCTGGCGAACCTGCCCCTGGGCCAGATGGGCTCTTACGGTGACGGCATCATGGCCCTGATCTACCGCCACGGCATCCAGACGGAGATCCTGCCCCCCCTGATCTTCCTGGGGGTAGGCGCGCTGACGGATTTCCGGCCGCTGCTGGGCCGTCCCCTGACGTTCATGCTGGGCGCCGCCGCCCAGCTGGGCATCTTCATCGCCACCCTGGGCGCCGTCTTCCTGTTCGGTTTTTCCCCGAAAGAAGCGGCCAGCATCGGCATCATCGGCGGCGCGGACGGCCCCACCACCATTTTCGTGGCCGCCCAGCTGGCACCGCACCTGCTGGGCGCCGTGGCCGTGGCCGCGTACAGTTACATGTCCCTGGTGCCCATCATCCAGCCACCGGTCATGCGGTTGCTCACCACCCGGGCGGAACGGGCCATCGACATGCCCCAGGCCCGGCCCGTGTCCCGGACGGCGTTGATCCTCTTCCCCATCGTCACCGGACTCGTCGCCGCCCTGGGCGTCCCCACCTGCGCGCCCCTTATCGGCATGCTCATGTTCGGCAACCTGCTGCGGGAGTCGGGCGTCACCGAACGGCTGAAGAAAACCGCCGGCGGCGCCCTCATCGACGGGGTCACCATTTTCCTGGGCCTGGCGGTGGGCGCCACCATGGACGCCAGGCACTTCCTCAAGCTGGAGACGGTGTCCATCCTGGCCCTGGGCGCCGTGGCCTTCGTCTGCAGCACGGCGGGTGGGGTCCTGCTGGCCAAGGTCATCAACCTCTTCCTGCGCCGGGGCCACAAGATCAATCCGTGCATCGGCGCGGCCGGCGTGTCGGCCGTGCCCATGGCGGCGCGGGTGGTGCAGCAGTTCGTGCACACCGAAACGGACGGCAAGGTCAATCCCCTGATGCCGGCCATGGGACCCAACGTGGCGGGCGTCATCGGCTCGGCCGTGGCGGCGGGTGTCTTTCTGGCCCTGTTGGGATGAACGCTCTTTTGTCCGGCCGATAACCAAACGTCTGGCAGCTCTATGGGCGATGGAAAAAGCGGCAGCCGCGCACGGCCGCCCAACTCCGTCTGGCTGAGCGACCGGCCAGAATCCAGAACCGGCCCAGGCCCAAGAAACCCCGGCGGGCCGGCCGCAACCACAACGGAAGACAACCGGTTCGCCCGGATTCGCCCTCCGTTCCGCCGCGCTCGACGAGGCTGACCCGCCCCAGGACACAAACCGCCGCCACCGGCAGGTCCGGTGTGATCAGGGCGTCACCCCGGGTAAGATAGGGCCGCTCCGCCTGCCGGCGGATGCGAATCAGACGGTGTAGTTTCAGATGGCCGGTCTCATCTTGGATCAGCAGGATGTCGCCCCGGCGAATGGCCGCCGCGTCCACCGGCGCGATGGTCACCCGGTCGCTCGAGCATATGGTGGGGTGCATGCTTTTGCCCGTCACCCGAACCCGCACCCGGACGCCCCGGGCCAAAAGGTCCGCCAGGACACTCGTTTCCGCACCGACAGCGCCGTTCCGTCGCCGGACATCATCGGTGGTCACGTCATGACCGGTTCTGGAGATGGGCGTCGAGGACATGGGCGATCTCCCGGGTGGGACGGAACGAAATTTGGGCCGCCGGCACCGCCGTCATCAGGCGGTCGCAAACCGACAACACTGGTCCCAGCAGCGCCTCATCATACCACGGGATCGTGGCCACCGGCAGGAGCTGCGCCAGCGCCGCCGCCGGGGCCAGGTCCCGGATTCCATCCGCCGCTGCCTGCTGCAGGAAGAACATCCCGCCCAGGGGTACGCCGCGATTGACGGCCAGCCCCGCCTCACCCGGCCAGGGGGTGCTGTACACGCGGAACTCCCCGTTCAATTCCCTGACGATGACACGGTCGTCACTGAGCGGAAGCCAGTCTGACCGGGTAGCCAGCTGGCGCGTCAGGGTGGTCTTGCCGGCGCCGGACCGGCCGGGAAAAACATACCCCCGACCGGCGATGACAATCCCCGCCGCGTGGATGATGAACCCCGCGTGGCCGGCAAGATAGTGCATGAGCAACAGCTGGTCCAGCGGGTAGCGAACGGGATAGAAGGGTTGGACCCTTGCCGTGGGCGCCACCGCCCGGCAGCCGATCTCGACCCGGGTGAACTCCGCGTTCAGCCGGGCCGTCCACAGCGGCTCGGCGAAGGACGGGGGCTGCATGACCAGGAGACGGTCGGGCCCGTCCCGCCAAAGGCTCCAGGACTGCTGGCTGTCGAATACCGGTTGACAACGGGCGATTTCCGCGGCCGGAACCGGTTGGGGCGTGACGTCGACCCGGATTTGATCGGCCGGTGAAGACACCGGCGAGGCACGAAAACGATCATAGACGGGATCGGAATCGGATGACACCGCCCGGCCCCGGGGATTGACGGCAAGAACCACATCGGCGATGGAGATGATCAGGGGATCGGCCATTCGTTCCGATACCGTTCCGGTACTCAGGAGCCCAGCGAAGAACAACCGGCGGCATTGCAGGGCGAAGCCAGGGGGGCTGAATCACCGGAGTTTTTGCAACCCACGCCGAGAATTTCGTCGGCGACCAGCTCGATTTTGATCAGCTGCGGTTTTTCGTAAGGTAATTTGGTGTCCGTGGGATGTTCATTCTTCATCAGAACCATATCCTTCACAATAGGTATCGAGGTGTTGCCGGCGATGGTGCCCCACCGCGCACAGATACTCGGAGGGCGTATGTTCATCACCGGTTTCCATGGCGAAAAAGGCCGGGCAATAGCCGCACAGGAACCAGGCTTCACAGTCGCGGCACGGGGAATCCGGGCGCAGGGTGAGGCTGCGGATTTGGGTCAGGGTGCCAGTCCAGCCGTCGGCGAATGAGGCGGTCTGCAGATCGGCCGTCAAAGTGTCCATCATCAGGCACGGCTGCAGCCGGCCGGCAGCGGTGACATGAAACGTGGTCATGCCGGCGCCGCAGGGATAGAGACGTGAGGTGCGCGGTATGGCCTCCATCCGCCGGCGAAAATCCACCCATCTGTCCCGCCGCTCGGGGGAAGCCAGGTCCCGGGCCACGGCTTCGGCCGGCGGCACGCGCAGGCGCAGGGGCGACCGGTCGCCGTTGAAGCGCGGAAACAGGGCCGCGTCAAAGCGGAAGGGCACCTGCAGATCGGCGGCCATCCGCTCCAGCGCGTTGAATTCATGGGCGTTTTCCGTCATCAGGACGGTCTTGAGTTTCACCCGGATCCGCCGCTCCAGAAGCTGCCGCACACTGCGTCGCGCGCGGTCATAAGAACCGGCCACGCCGGTGATCCGGTCATGGGTGGCGGCGGTGGCGCCGTAGAGGGTGATCTCCACCGCCAAGGGCGGAAATTCCGTCAGCAGTTCCAGGTGCTCCGGTGTCAGATGACAACCGCTGCTGAACAGGGTGACGAGCAGGCCCGCCTGCCGCGCCCGGCGGTAGATGGCGGCGAAATCGGGATGCAGCAGCGGTTCGCCGCCCGTCATCAGCAGATACAGACAGCCGGCCTGCCGGATCTCGTCGATGAGTTCCAGCCAGCGGCGGGTGGGCAGTTCGGCTGTGGCGGCAAGCACGGCATCGCCATGGGGCGCCGCGTAGCAATGGATGCAGCGCAGGGGGCAGCGGCGCGTCAGTTCCAGGCTGCCGGAAATGGGCACGCGCTGACAGAACACCTTTTCGCTGAGGTTCTTCCAAAAATACAGCGCGGTGGGCGGATTTGTCTGGAGGCAATCCGTCACGGGGACACCTCCTCCAGCAATTCCGCCGCCCACAGGTGCCGGATGAAATCGCCAAGATCAGCCTGCGCCTGGGCCGGTGTCACGTCAAATCGGTACAACAGCGCGGCGTGCAACTGGGCCAGATCCCGGCGGCCGTCCAGCTGCTCCCAGATGAACCGTCCCACCTCGTTCACGGCGAAGATCTGCTGCAGATCCGCCAGGCGTCCCTTGATGGGAACCAGCAGGAATTCCCCGGCAATCTCCCGGGTCACCACATGCTCGATCCTGCGAAACACCCGGCTGGGATGTTCCATGGACTGTTGCGCTTGTTCGCTCATACCTTGGCTACTGAATGATCAGCGCCGGATCTCCCAAAAGGTTGTAAATCAGCATCATCTCCCGAATACCGTCGGCGGCGGCGTAGTCCGTCAGCATCCGTTGCAGGGCATCGCCCAACACCGGTATATGTTCCTGATAGATGGCCCGAATCAGCTGCCGGTTCATGGCCAGGGCGTCGGGGTGCCGGGACAGCCCGCTGGGCGACCAGACAGCCACCGCTCCGCCCTCGGGCTGGAGGACCAGAATTTCACCCAGGGTCCGGTACCCGGGGATGGCGAACTGGCCAAGGACACAGGTAAATGCGGCCAGCACCGGCGGGCGGTCGCCGTTGTCCAGCTGCGCCACGTCCGCCGAGCGCAGCAGCCCTTCCTGGGCCAGCCGGTCCACGGCGGCGTGTCCCAGGTAGTTCACGAAACCGACGCCGACGCGGAGATTGTAGGTGGTCAGTTGACGCGCCGTGACGGCGTCCACGTCCTCCAGGGACACATGGGCAATCCGGTGGCCGGCGGGAATGTCGTCGGCCAGCGCGTCCGTATCGGCCGGAAAATGGCCGCCGTCATCGGGATTGTCTGACAGGAGCAGCACATTCTGCCGCCAGTCGCCCTGTCCCCCTTCGAAAACGGTCACCTTGGCCAGGTAGTCGGCCAGCTCGGCCTCCGTGACGGCCGGGATCCGGCCGACGATCATCTCCGGCCGGCCGTCATCGCCGTCCACATCGGCCAGCAGGTGATCGGCCGGGAACAACCCATGCGTCGTACTGACCAGCAGGGGTGGGATCAGATTGTCACCCCGTCCCTGGCAGTCGCGGTAATCGAAGGTGCCCTTCCCCAGCAGCAATACGTAGCGGGGCGGTGTCGCCCACTCCCGCCAGGCGAAGCCTAGGAATTCACGCACTGCCCCGGGCGTGGCCAGGCCGTGCCCAAATTCGTCATAAATCCGTTCCAGATCCACCACCGCCGTCGTCAGGCCCCTGAACCGCCGGTAATCGGCGAAAGCGGCGGCACCGTCGGCCAGTTCCGGCGGTGCGATCACAATATATTCGGCCGGCGCCATATCCCTCAGCGCGCCGGGCCCGGGCCGGCCCGCCAGGGCCTCCGGCCGGCGGAATCCTGCCGGAGAGACGGTCAGATACCGGTTTTCCAGGGCGGCGGGCGAAAAGGCGACCCGGTGCCCGTCTGCCGCGGCGGTGACGGTGACGCCCGCCAGCCATCGCGGCGCCGCCGGGCGTGTGACGTCCAGCACGAGAATGGCCGGGTCGGTGAAACCGCCGACGGTGCAGCGATCGGCGCCATAACGTTGCACGACGAGCTCGTCCGTTGTGGTGTGTCCGACCCGCTGGCAGGTCAGGTCGAAGGAGTCGACGTAGAAGACGCTGTGGGACGCGCACGTATCCAGCAGCCCGCGGACCTCGATCTCATTGGGGCCATTGCGGAGGCGGACCGAACCGAATCTCAGGGACAGACGGTACTCTTCCGTCCCCTGCCAGAAGCCCTCACCCACGACTTCGCCGTTTACCGCCACGCGGACATGGTGTTCACCGGCGCCGCAGTTCGTGTCGGATACGCCCTTCAGCTGAACATCCAGGGTCGCCCAGCCGAAGGGGACGATCTCCGGCAGTTCCACGGTGAACGATTTTTTCCCATAGCGCGCATCGCCGGCCACGATGTAGTCCCAGTGCCAGAAATCGGCCCGGGGGTCGCGATAGAATGCCGGCACCGGAAAGCGGTCTTCCTCGAAATGGAACGTCGCCGCCAGCACGCTGGTCATGGGGCCGGCGGTGGGCGCGCTCGCCTCGACCTCATCCATGGCCAGGCCCGTGCCGGGACTGAGCCAGTAGACGTTGTGGGGGGCATGGGGATCGGCGGCTTCCTGGCTGTAGAAGAGCAGGCCCGCCGGTTCGGCGCTGGGCAGGTAGGGCACCGGTTGGCCCTGACAACTCAGCTCGAATTCCAGATTGTCTACCCGAGCCATGACTTCGGTCGCCGAAAGCCCCAACCGGTCGGCCATCTCGCCGGCGGCGATGAAACAGAGACCACCGGCACCGGTGGTGATCTTCAGCCGTTCGGCGGGGAGGGCCTTGTCCGTTGACGGAACCGGGCGAGGGTTCTGCACTACCCGAGTCGTCGCCGCCACCGCCGGCACGGCAGCCGGGCGGCGCTGATAGCCGTAGGCCAGCAATTCGTCCGCGGCGGCGCCGGGAGCAAATCCCGCCCGCTCCGCCGCGGGGATCCGGAGCCGGAACGGGCCATGGATGCGGCGCCGTCCGTGCGGCTCCACCTCCACCAGCCGGTAGATGTAATCCTGACCCGGTTCGGCCGATGGATCCACGAAGGCGTAGTCCCCGCCGAGGCCGGTCACCAGGAGGCCGGGAACCAGAGTGTCGTTCACCTGTTCCCAGGCACCGTTGACCGGGTCCAGGCGCTGGACCTCGAAGCCGATGGTGCCCACCTCCGAAGCGGTAGTCCAGCGCACCACGGCCTGGCCGTGCCGAAGGGAGGCGTCAAAGGCCGACACCAGCGCCAGGGTGGGCAGGTCGTCGCCGGCGTTGAGCTGCAGGGGGCAGAGGGGCCCGAAGGTGAACGTGGCCCGGGCCTGGCTGGTGTTGCCGGTCTCGTCGAGAAAGGTGGCCCGGGTGCCGTTGCTGCCCGAGCCGGTGACGTCGACAGTCGCCGCGTCGCCGCTGGTGATGGAAACATCATCAATGTACCAGCCGGCCCACTGCCAGCTGGTATCGGTGGTGATGATCCAGCGCCACTGCACGCTGGCCTGATTGTCGGCATAAGCCGATGCATCATGCGTATATTGACTCCAGGCGTTATCAGCCCGCGTCGAATCCGGATTGCGATAAATGGTTGTCCACGTACCGCTCCCTACGCGCCGTTGGAAACGGGCGAGGTCATATGTCCGGCGTTCGATTTCCAGCCATTCCCAGTAGGAAATCTGCACTCCGGTCACTCCGGAAAAATCATAAACAGGAGAATAGAGGATCACTCCCGTATCGATATCATTCGCGTACAAATCATCGAGATCCGTGCCCCAGCAGTTGGTGCCGCTGGCGGTGTGGTCGTCGTCGGGGCCGCCGTTGCCGAAGCAGTTGGCGGAACAGTTGCCGCCGCTGAGGGGCGCGCGGGTGGCGGGATCGCCCAGTTCCCAGTTGATGGCCGGCGAGCCGTCGGCGGAGTCGGTGGTCCAGCCGGACGCGCCCGATTCAAAGTCGTAGAAATAGCTGATCCCGGGAGGGGTGACATCCACGTTGTAGGCCAGGGTGGGCGTGGTGTTCGCCGCCACCGTGCCGGGGTTCCAGGTGATGTCGCCCGTCCCGCCCACACCGGGCTGGCTGACGATGCTCCCCTGGGTCACGGAGGCGTTGCCGGCGTAGACCGCCCCCGAGCCGGGCACGTTGGCCGTCACCAGGTTGGATGCGGAAAAGGTGATGGCCTGGGCCGAGGGATTGAACACCGACACCAGCACCCGCACCCGGGTGGTGCTCCCGCCCACGGGCGGGTTGGGGCCGGACACATGGCTCACCGTCTGGGTGACAAACGGCTTGACGGGCACCCCGGCGGCATCGGTCTGCAGGTAGACGCGGAACGTTTCGGGTTGCGGCTGGCTGCTGGGCGGCGGCGCGGCGCCGCTGGCGTCGGCGGCCAGGTAACTGCCGATGTAGATGGTGCCCGAGTTGGGGTTGTTGAGGGTATACTCCAGGTTCCAGAGGCCGTAATCGGCGGCCCATTCGGTGGTGGTCCAGCCGGTGTAGGTGACGTTCTGCCAGACGGTGGCGCCGCTGACGGCGTTGGTCTGGGAGAAGCTGCCGGTGCGGCTGGTCATGGTGAAGGAGCCGGCGCTGTCGCCGTCGAATTCATTGAGATCCACCTCGCAGCCCGAAACCACATAGGGATAGAGCAGATAGGTGATGGTCGTGGTGCCGCCCGTTACCCCCGTCGCGATGTACGATTCGGCATAGATGTTCAGCTCGGTGCCGCCGGAAGTGGGATCACCGTCGTTGGCGCGGATGCCGTAGGCGTTGACGTCGTCGCCGGTGGTCACCGCCGAGGACATGTCCACCTGCAGGCGCCAGTGTCCGGCGGTGGGAGTAGACACGGTGGCCAGATTCAGCCAGGCGTTGTCCGAGCCGGCCGGGCCGGTGCTGTCGCCGGTGATGACGGCCACCTGGGTGCCGGCGGGGTTGAAGAGGGTATAGGTGGCCGCCGAGTTGTAGGTGCCGACGGCGACATCATGGTTGGCGCCGAAACCGACGTCGGCATCGAAGATATCCACCTGGAGCTGGGCCAAACCGCCCACCACCTCGATGTAGTAATTGACCGGCGCGTCCAGGCCCGGCGCCGTGGCGCAGCTGACGAAGTCGCCGTTGGCCAGGGCATAGGCCGAGCCATGCTGCATGAACTGGCGAGTGGTGGGCGTGGCGGCACCGTGGACCAGCGGTCCGCCGCCGATCATCAGGAGGGCCACCACCGCGCCCAGCCAGCGCCGGGCGACACGTCGCGACTCACTCACGGACGGAAAAAAACTGGCGCGAGGGAAATCCCCGGTGGAAAACACAACTCCGGAGCGAAAGAATCGCATCCTATCCTCCTGCGCGATATGTATTCCAGACGATATGGACAGACGGCCTGTTCGACTCGCAAATACAGCATTGTTGTAACATGCCTTCGTATAGCGTAACTGAAGGTTTACGTCCACGGGACCAAAATACGTGATCCGCATCACAATTTCAATACTTATCGAACAGGCCGTTTCAGGTTCCCCGGGTTCCCGCGCCCGCCGGGAGGTTCTATTCCAGCGCCGGGAGCAGTTCCTTCACCGCCGCCTCCAGTTGCTGGTCGCGACCGGCAGTGATGATGCCCGGCGCGTTGGCCACGCGGATGTCCGGCTCCAGCTGCTGGTTTTCCAGGTAGCGGCGGTGTTCGTCCAGCACCCCCACCTGGGGAATGCCGAACACCAGGGAGGAATCGATCTGCCGCTCCCACCAGACGGCCGTGCCCGTGCCCGGCACCGGCATGCCGACGGTCTTGCCCAGGTCCATCTCCTTGAAGCCGAAGGGGAAAATGTGGGCGTCGGAGTAGTTCCCCTCGCCCATGACCACGGCCACGGGACGGGTCCATTTTTCCTGGGGCTCCACGCCGATCTTCTTGCCCCGCGGCACGAACGTCAGGTAGACGTCGCCGCCCAGCAGGGTGCACAGGTCGTCGTGCAGCCAGCCGCCGCCGTTGAAGCGGGTGTCCACCACCAGGGCCTGGCGTTCGGCGTTGCGGCCGAAAATTTCGGAGAACGTGTCCTTGAACGACTGGGGATTCATGCCCCGCACGTGGACATAGCCGATCCGGCCGCCGGAGAGCTCGTCCACCGTGCGCCAGCAGTTCTCCGTCCAGCGCTTGTAGAGCAGCTGACCTGCCTCGCGGCCCGCCAGCGGCTTGAAAACCACCTCCCGGGTTTGGGCCGGATCGTCGGCCGCCCCGAAAACCGCCACCATCTTCTGGCCGGCCATGTGGTTCAGCAGCGGATAATGGTTGCGCCGGCCGCCCACGGGCTCGCCGTTCAGGCTCAGCAGGATCTCCCCCGGCTGGACATTCGTCTCGCTGGTGCTGAACGGGCCCTCGGCCAGCACTTCCGTCACTTTCAGGCCGTCCCCCTCGTAGGCGGGATCGAAAAACAGGCCCAGCTCGGCCGTGTCGTCAGCCGTCTCGTCCGGCTCCGGCCGGTAACGGCAGCCCGTATGGGAGCCGTTGAGCTCGCCCAGCATCTCGCTGAGCATTTCGGCGAAATCGGCGTTGTTGGTGATGTGGGGCAGGAACCGGGCGTACTCGTCCTTCATGGTCGGCCAGTCCACGCCGTGCAGGTCCTCGACGTAGAACTTTTTCAACACCTGCCGCCAGGCGTGCTCGAAGATGTAGGCCCTTTCCCGGGCCGGCCGCAGAGTCATGTCGGCCTGGATGGCCACGGGCTTGGCCTTGCCCGATTTGGGATCCACGTTGCGGATCTGGTCGTTGACGCAGACGAACACGCTCTTGCCGTCCTGGCTGAAGGTCAGGGTACCGGGCCGGCGGGCGTTCAGCTCCACCAGGATTTTGGTGGATTTCTTGCGGGTGTCCGTCACCCACAGATCGTAGCTGCCCCGCGAGCGGGCAAAGTAGACCAGCGTCTCGCCGTCGGGCGACAGATCGGACACCATGCCCCGCGACGAGTTGATGGTCAGGCGGCGGATGCGGTCGCGGATCCCGTCGAAATCGATGGTGACGGGTTCGACGTCCTTCTTCTCCTTGTCCGCCTTGTCCGCTGTTTCCCCTTTCTCTTCCTTCGAATTTTCCTTTTTCTTCTCGGGCTTTTCGTCGGCCAACTCCGCTTCGGGCTTGGTGTACAGATCGTGATGGGCCTGGCTCAGGTACACGGCGTAGACATCCGCCTGGGCGCCATGGCCGCCGTGGGAACGCAGGCCCTCCATATCGGAACTGAAGAGCAACTGCTTGCCGTCCCGGCTCCAGTAGGGCTGACCGGAACTGTAGCCGTTGTTGGTGATGTTGTGGATCTCGCCCGTGGCCACGTCCACCACGCCGATGTCGGTGGTCCAGCGCCGGTGGGACATGTAGGCCACGGCGATCCAGCGGCTGTCGGGCGACCAGGCGTAAGTGATGTCGCCGTCACTGTAGGAAAAGAGCATCTCGTCGGGCACCATGACGCGTGATTCGCCTGTCTCCATATCCAGCACCTTCAGAATGGTCCGCTCCTCGAGGTAGGCCAGATGCCGACCGTCGGGCGACACCCGGGGCTGGAACGTCTCCGCCGGCGTGGCCAGCACGACCTCCTCCTGCAGCAGGGTGGAGTTGTAGAAATGTTTTTCCTCCTCGCGCTGCAGGGAGCATTTGTACAGATTCCAGGAGCCGTCCCGCTCGCCGGCGTAGTAAAGGGTCCGGCCGTCGGGCGCCCAGCCGACGCTCCGCTCCTGCGCGGGGGTATCGGTGATGCGCCGGGTGTTGGGAAACTCCACCGCCGTGACGAAGACCTCGCCCCGGTGCACGAAAGCGATTTCCTTACCGTCGGGCGAGAGGGCCATGTCGTCGGAGGCCGACTTCACCACGTCCCGGACCACGGCGTTCATGTCGAAATCGTTGCGGATCTCCACGGCGATCTTCTGCGGCGTTCCGGTTTCGGCGTCCGCCAGCCAGAGCTCGCCGCGGAAGCTGTAGGCGAGGGTCCGGCCGTCGGCCGACGCCGTGGCGAACCGGACCGGGTGCGTTTCGTGACGGGTCACCTGTCGCGGCACACCCTCGGCCATCCGCCACACGTTGAAAGAACCGCTCTCCTCCGACAGGTAGAACAGCGTGCCGCCACCCCAGAAGGGATCGCGGTCTTCGCCGTTGAAGGTGGTGAGCTGGCTGAACGTGCCCGACGGCACATCATAGGTCCAGATATCCCGGGTGACGGAGGAGGTGTGATGCTTGCGCCAGTAATCCTCGTAGCCCTTGACGTCCATGTAGGCGATGGTTTGGCCGTCGGCCGACCAGGCCGCCCGGGCCACGCCGTGCTCCAGCACCATCTCCGGACTGTGACCGTCCCGGTCCACCTTGTACAGCTGGGTCATCAGGCCGGACGGATAGCCCCGGTAATGGGCCCGCGGGAACCGGTAACTGGTGAACAGTACGTACTGGCCGTCGGGCGTCCAGCCCGTGACGGCGTCGTCGGCCGAATGGAAGGTCAGGCGCGTGGGGGCGCCCCCCTCCGCCGGCACCACATACACGTCGTCATGGCCCAGCCGGTTGGACGAAAAGGCGATGGTCAGGCCGTCGGGCGACCACGCGGGCCAGTAGTCCCGGGCGGGATGGCTGGTCAGCTGGCGGGCGGTGCCGCCCGTGGCGGCGACGATGAACAGGTTGCCCTGGTACTCGAAGACCACCTGCGTTCCGTCGGGCGACAGGGCCGGATAGCGCAGCCACAGCGGCGCCTCGGCCCCGCCGGCCAGTGCGCTGAGGCAGCCGCCGATGATCAGAAACAGGATCATGGTTTTTTTCATCATGTACCTCGGATTGAAGATATGGGATGTTGGGGTAACGATCCACTATACACAGTGCGGCAAACAAGTTCAAACAGTTTGCCACTCCGGATCAAAATGGGTCCGGGGCACGCACTGCCGGTCAGCCGCGGGTGACACCCCATCATCAGGACGGCCGGGGCAGGTGGTTGGCCGCGGCGGGGCGGCTACAGGAAGAAGCGGTAATTGAGCTTGATGACCCAGTCGCGACCCTCCGCCGTCCAGCGGTCGAGATCCTTGATGCGCCGCTCGTCGAACACGATGAACAGGTCCGAATCGTTGCGATGGATGAGCCGGACACGGAAGTTGAACGTGGCGGCGCCGCTGGCGCTGTTGTACTGGAAGAAGGCCGAGGCCGACAGGCGGGCGTTGTGGGTGTACTCGGCGCGGGCGCTCCAGAGATCCCAGTCGATGAGCCCGTGGTCGGCGGTGATGTGGTAGTTGGAGTACCCCACCTCGGCCCGGAAATGGGGATTGAAGATATAGCTCAGTTCGCCGCCCAGACGGCGCTGGGTCCCGTCGTAAAACTGGCCGAGGGTAGCTCCCAGCTCCACGCCCCAGGGCCGGGCGCTGCTGCTGTCGAACTCCGCGTCCACCGCCCAGAAGGTGTAGTCGCCTTTCGCAAAGACCAGGTTCTCGTCCAGATCGAACGGTGCGAACAGACGTTCGAAATCTCGGTTGATCCGGACTTCCACCCGATCGCCGCTGTCGAAATCCACCTCCGTCTGCAGCCCGGCCGACTGGCTCTCCAGCCGGTCTTCCACCTTGGAATAGTACCAGTCGCCCATGCCGCGGAACGACACCCGCCGGATGCCCCAGGCGTGGGGCCGAAAGGAGCGGCGGATGGAAAAATTCTCCTGGCGGAACCCGCGCCGGCGGACGAAGCCCAGGTCCGGATCGAAGTTTTCGCCCACCTCGTTGTGGGTCAGACGATAGCCGAACGGATCGCTGGTGTAGTCCAGGTCGAAGCGGAAATGATTGTTCCCCTCATCCTGGCCGTCCTCCAGCACGGTAAGGAACTGGCCGCTCAGAAACAGGTCGGGGGTCCACCACCACTTGCCGTCCACGCCGAGGGTGGTGGAGTGGAAATCCCCCCGCCGGGAGTCGGTGATGATGCCGCCGAGGTAGGACCGGCCCCGGATATTGCGCCGCACGCGGATCACGTTGTAGTAGGCCGTGGCGAGGTCCAGCTCGTCCACGGCGCCGGTGCGGACGCTCAGCACGCCGATGTCCTGGCGCCCCAGCTTGCCGGTGAGGCGCGCCCCGACGTGGAGGGGAACCGTCTCCCCTTCGTAGAGCCCGATGCGTCGGCTGAAAAAGGGCTGCAGCGCCGTCCTGCCCCAGCCGCCGCCTTCGCCGAAATCGAAGATCTGGGCGTTCTCCAGAAAGAACTCCCGCTTTTCGGGGAAAAACAGGGAGAAGCGGGACAGGTTCACCTGCTCGTCATCGGCCTCCACCTGGGCGAAATCGGTGTTGGTGGTCACATCGAGGGTCAGATCCGAGGTGACGGAATATTTGAGGTCCACGCCGGCGTCGGCTTCCCACTCGGTTTTATCGGTGTCGATGGAGTATTTCTGGCCGATGAGGCCGTACGGCTTCAGCTGCAGGTTGCGCAAGGGTCGCAGGCCGGTCATCCCTTCCAGCAGGGCGGCGTAGTTGAGGCTGCTGATGTCATAGGGCGGCTCGGGCGGGACCAGGAAGACGTCCTCGTTCTTGTGGCGGATATCGCGCTGGACGTTGACGCCCCAGACCGGGAGCCCGTTGCGGCTGAAGCGGAGCACCCGCAGGGGGATCCGGAACTCGGCCTGCCAGCCGCGGTCGGTGATGACGGCAGCCACGTCCCAGACGTCGTTCCAGTCATAGTTATAGTTGTGGTAGCCGTTGACCTGCCCCTCCTCCTTGGCGCCCAGGGGATTGACGATGAAAACGGTGCCCCGCAGCTGATCCCGGTAAGTGTCGAAAATCACCTTGACGTGATCATCCCGTTCCGGATCGTCGCGGTGGCGCAGCTTGGTGGCCACGATCCGTTCGGGATGCCGGTCGTCGCAACGCACCGCCACGTAGATGTTCTCCTGGTCGAAGGCGAACATGACGGCCGTCGTTTCGGTGGCCGGCTCATCGAAGCGGGGCACGCTTTGCCGGAAATCGGAGATCCACGCCCCGTTCTGCCAGACCGGGTCATCCAGGTTGCCGTCGATGTGCGGCGGCAGCTGCACGGGCACGCAGGGGATAACGGGCGGTTGCGCCGGCTGGGCCGATACGGACGCCGTGGCCAGTATCAGGCCGATGATCAGGAGAGTCAGGCAACAATGGCGGTGGTGCAGTTCGGACAAGCAAATCCCTCAGGAACTGGACTGCGGATCGCTGTAAAGAACGGAACGGGCCCCCGGTCACGGGTACAGAGTCACGGGCCGCGCCCCTTCAAAAAAATTAAAATAGCACACTCCACCATGCGCCTCTACAGAAAGATTGTAACAAAGTGTTGCTGCGGTAAGGGCTCGGCGACGGGCGGACGACCTTATCTGGGCGGCCCCGTCACGAAGGCCCGCCAGCCGGCGACGGAGCGGTCGCTGGCACGAACCGGATCCATACCCCGTGGGCCTCTTCGGCCGGGATCAGTCCCCCCGCCTCCACGCGCGGTCGGGTTCGCAAGGTGACGCCGCGGATACGCGGCCGCACCGGGTGACCGGCCGACGGCACCAGCACCAGCGTCGTCTCGCCGCCGCGGATGGCCGGCCCCGTCACCTCGTCCGGTCCCGCCGGGGGATCGACGGACACCCCGCCCAGGGCCAGCAGCAGCCGCGCCAGGGTCTGGCCCCCGTCCAGCCAGACCTCGGCCAGGGCGGCGGCGCCGTTGAGATGGACGCGGTGGGCCGGCGGGCCATCCATCCGCTCATGATAATGAATGAAAAATACGTGCCTCAGCTCCGGCTCTTCCGGAAAATGCAGGATGTCGAACACCCGGCCCGGCTGGATGGTGGATCGCAGACCGTAGCGGTAGGTGATCCGGGCCACGGCCGACACCGGACCGGCCGCCAGAGCCAGGAAGGCCCCGCCTTCCCCCCGTTTCACGAACGACAGGTATTCCGCCGCCTGGCTGTCACGCGGCTGTTCGGCGGCCAGCAGTTCCAGCTCTGTCCCGTCCATCAGTTTGACGAAGGCGTTGCTGACGGAGTTGGGATGACGGCGGCCCGGACGAACGGAGAAACCCAGCTGCTGGTAGGTCTGCCGCGCCGACGCCAGGTCGCGCACCGCCACCACCACGTGATCCACTCGGACCACTGCACCGGAACCGGCGGTGGGCAGGCCGCCGCTGGACCACCCCAGTACGGCCGCCAGAAGCAGGCATTGCAACATTTACGACTCCCTCGGCAAAGGCTCAGGCCCCGCCGCACAACCTCACGCCCCCCATTGTAGGAAAGATGTTCGCGGGAGGCAAGCCCGCTGATGGCTCGCCACCCTGCGGCCTCATCTGGCCACTCACCCACGCGGCCGGGACACCCCGGCCACCTTTGCGCCCGTGGGCGGCGTCCTTCCCACCCCGCAAATAGTCATGGCATTCCCTCATCTGATGGTGTATACATGATATCCAGAGTGATCCGCAGGAACAGGAAGCCGGTCATGGCAACCACAGATAGCCCCCACCTTCTTACGGGGCCCCTCCGATTTCCCTTTCAGGTGGCGGCGGTGGCTTTCGGATATTATATCACCGCCGTTGTGGGACTGGACCTGAGCTTCAAACCGGATATTATTGGCGCATTGTGGCCGCCCAACGCTTTGGTCCTGACGGCCCTGTTGCTGTCGCCGCGGCGCCGATGGCCCTGGTTTCTGCTGGTGGTGATTCCCGCCGAGCTGTTGGCCGACCTGCCCTTCGGCGTCTCCCTGCTGCAGGCACTGGCATTTGTCGGCGCCGACATCCTGGAAGTGCTGGTGGCGGCCGTGCTGCTGCGCACCTTCCTTGGCGGTCCCCCGGCCTTCAGCTCGCTCCGTCATATCGGATTCTTTCTTCTTTGCGCCGTCGTGGTGGCCCCGTTTCTGTCCGCTTTCCCGGGCGCCACCCTGCCCCTCATCGACGGCACCTCCACGTCATTTGGATCCCGCTGGCTGCTCTGGTTTTTGGGTGATGGGCTCACGCACCTGACCATCACATCCTTCCTGCTGGTGTGGCTGACCCGGCAATTCGACCGTCGGACCTGGAATAATCGCTGGCGCTGGGTGGAGGGCGCCGCCCTGGTTTTGACCTTCTGCGGCGTGGCGTACGTGCTGCTGGGAAGCGACGCCATCACGTCGGGAGCGTTCCCTTCCCTGCTGTACATCATGCTGCCGGTTCTCCTCTGGTCGGCCATCCGCTTCGGGCCGCGCGGAACCTGTACCGCGGGCTTGCTGGTCGCCCTGTTGGGCATCTGGAGCACATCCCGCGGTTGGGGTCCGTTCGCCACGGGATCGGCTACGATGGATGTCCTGAACCTGCAATTTTTCCTGTTGCTGTCCCTTTCCCCCATGCTCATCCTGGCAGTGCTGATGGAAGAGCGGCGCCGGTCGGAACGGACCATTCGCGAATCGGAGGAGAAGTACCGCCTGCTGGTGGAGAACCAGACGGATCTCATCGTCAAAATGGATCTCCAGGGCCGTCTCCTGTTCGTGAGCCCCTCCTACTGCCGGATGTTCGGCCGCAACGAAGCCGCCCTGCTGGGCCGGCCGTTTCTGGATCAGGTTCACCAGGAGGATCGGCCCGCCGCCTGCCGGGCCCTGGAGGAGGTTCTCCGGCCGCCCCATACCTCTTATGCGGAACAGCGCGCCCTCGCTGGCACCGGCTGGCGCTGGCTGGCCTGGGTGAAAACCGCCGTATTCGACCGGCATGGGCGGGCGACGGCCATCATCGGCGTGGGGCGGGATATCACCCAGAACAGGCAAACGCAAAAGGAAAAAGAAAAGCTCCAGGAAAAGCTAAACCGCGCCAAAAAGATGGAGGCCCTGGGGCTGCTGGCTGGCGGTGTGGCCCACGATCTCAACAACATCCTGTCCGGTCTCGTGACCCTGCCCGATTTCCTGTTGCTGGAAATGCCGGAGCAGGATCCCCTGCGGCCGTCTCTGGAGACTATCCGCGAAGCCGGCCACCGTGCCGCGGCCGTAGTCCAGGATCTCCTCACCCTGTCCCGCGGGATCGCCGTCACCAAGAAGCCCACCGATCTGAACCGCCTGGTGGCGGAGTATCTCGATTCTCCGGAGCACCGAAAACTGGCCGCTGATTATCCCGCTGTGACCCTCAACACATCACTGGAGGCGGATGTGCCGACCGTCACCGGTTCCGCCGTCCACCTGAAAAAAACCGTGCTGAACCTGGTAACCAACGCCGCCGAAGCGGTGGAGGGCAACGGAACGATCTTCATCGAAACGGCGTACCGCGAAATCGACGAGCCGCTGGCGGCTTATGAGAGCATCCCCGGCGGCCAATATGTGGTTCTGAGCGTGGCCGATGATGGTCCCGGCATCCATCCTCTGGAGCTGGAGCGGATCTTCGAGCCGTTTTATTCCAGGAAAGTTCTGGGCCGCAGCGGGACCGGCCTGGGTCTGACCGTCGTCTGGAACACCGTTCATGATCACGGGGGATTTGTCCATCTGAGCACCGACAAAAACGGAAGTCGTTTCGACCTCTTCTTCCCGGCTACACATGAGGCGGTTCCCGCCGATCTGCCGGCACCGGCCATGGATCGGTACCGGGGCGCCGGCCAGAGTATTCTGGTGGTGGACGACGAGCGGCTGCAACGTGACATCGCCGTAGAAATGCTGAACGGCCTCAATTACCGGGCGACGGCCGTGGCATCGGGTGAAGCGGCGGTGGAACATGTAACGAGGACACCGGTGGATCTGCTGCTGCTGGACATGATCATGCCCGCCGGACTCGACGGCCGCGAGACCTTTCAACGGATCCGGGCTATCTGGCCTGATCAGAAAGTGATTATTGTCAGTGGTTTCTCGGCTACAGAAGACGTTCAGTCCACGTTGGACATGGGCGCGGGACCCTTTCTGCGCAAGCCGTACCGCCTGGATGAACTGGCCATGGCCATTCATGATGTACTTGCCCATGACCGGCGCTGACACCCCTTGATCAAGATGACTTTCGCCGTCACACCATGCCCCCGTGGACAACCCGGGCTTCCCACGGCGTGTTGTCCGGTCATTTCAGCGGGCGTCTTCCGGCGCGCGCCGAACCAGCATCAGGTAGCGCAGATTGGCCAGGATGGAGAGCAGGAACAGGGCCGCCGCCAGGGCCGAACACCAGAGTTCATCCGGCAGGTGCCGCGCCAGCCAGACGCCCAGCATCAGGCCGGTCATCCCCGCGGCCAGCCAGAGCTGCCCCGGGCGGGATGAATCCGCTCCCCCGCGGCCGGCTTTTCGTCGCCAGACCAGGATCACGGCCGCCGTCAGCCAGACGGCCAGGCCCACCAGAATGACGCCATCCACCAGTCCCTCCAGAAAGGGCCGCGGCGCCACCGGTTCCCGGCCCGGCATGACCATGAACAAACCCAGCGGGATCAGGGCGGCCACCAGCAGAGCGATACCTTTGAACCAAAATATATTATTCTTCATTTTTCAGATCCTCCCGAAAAGTCTCCAGTGCAGCGATGAGGGGCACGTATTCCCGGTTGTATTTTCGCCGGCGAATGTTCCGGCCGGCCCAGAAGGCCGCCGCCAGCCACAGGGTCATGACGCCGTGGTACAGCCAGCGCTGCACCGGGGGCATGTCCGCCAGCCAGCCCAGGTACAACAGGTTGAGCCCTGAGATGAGACAAACGCCCAGCCAGGGGAAATACAGTCCGAACAACCGCCGCTGCAGGTTCAGACGGGCGACGGCCAGCGGGATGAGCCGCAGGGGCGGCGCCTCCAGATCCAGGTCGGACAGGCGGAACTGGCAGCGCCAATAGATCCGCAGGAACACAAGACTGCCGCCCAGAATCAGTGCCAGGCCGATCCCGCCGCTCAGGGTCACTGCGGCATGGCGAAGGAAGAGGTAGAGGATGCTCCCCAGCAACAGGAGCAGAGCGGCGGTCTTGAGGCGGTTGATGCGCCGTTGCCGCTCTTCGAAGGCCCGCAATCGTGCCAGCAACCCGGCACCGTCGCCGCCCGTGTCCGCGGCTTGCCGGCCGGCGCCCTGCTGTTGCCACACCATTTGCCATTCAGTCAGTGTGTTGGCCATGATTCCCTCGCATGCATGTTTCGAGTTTCCGTTTGACCCGGTTGATGCGAACGCCGACATGATTGACGGAGATGCCGAGAATGTCGGCCATCTCGCGGTAGCTCATCTCTTCCAGCAGGAAGCTGACCAGCAGCCGGTCCGCCCCGGTCAGGCGGCTGATGCACCGGTGGAGACGGTCCAGCAGCTGGGTATGAGTCGCCGCATCCTCCGGTGAAGGGGTGACCGGCACCGACGGCGGCACATCGGGCACCCGCCGCGGCCGGCGGCGCACCAGTCGCCGGTTGTAGAGCAGGGCTGTATTGACCGCCACCCGGTAGACCCACGTCCCCAGACCGGCTGCGCCCCGGAACCGGGGCAGGCTGTGCCAGATGTTGGCCATGACTTCCTGAAACAGATCCTCCGCCTCGTCCGGTTCATACAGGTACCCGCGGCATAACCGGTATATCCGGTCACGCATGGTGTGATAGATCTCGCCGAATCTTTGTTCCTGTTCCTGACAGTTCATGGCCCGATGAAATCCTTCCGTTGCCCAATCAGCCAACCGGACGCATCATACCGGAGAACGCGTCGCACGACGGGAAAATTCTCCTTCCGGCGGCCCGCCCGCCCTCCGTCGACCCCCGGCCGGATGGATTCGCCGGCGCCGACAATCACCCGCGCCCGCCACACCCGCATGCCATCGCCCGGAATTCGCTTCATGTATCACCCATCGCCGGTCGGTTTAGTTTCTTTAGTAACCACCGGGGACATTTTCTTACACCTTTTTTTGGGGGGGACAGGACCGGCGGCGGGGATGAACGCACCACCGGTGAAGATAGCAAAGCGGATTCTGCCAGCGGCAGTCTGGCCGGGGACAGGCCACCGTCCCATCGGGTGAAGGGCGGGGCCATTCTTCGAACCGGACGTTGGAACGGCAACGGAACCAGCGACGGGGACCCTGTCCGCCGCGAGCTACTCGCACCGCAGGGTGTCGACGGGTTTGACCCGGGCGGCGCGGAGAATCTGCAGGCTCACCGTGACCAGCGCCACCAGCACCACCAGCAGCAATGACGCGCCGAACACCTCGACGCCCAGGCGGGTGCGGTAGGCGAAATCTTCCAGCCAGCGGTCCATGACCCACCAGGAAAGAGGTATCCCGATAAGGGCCGCCAAAGCGAGCCACCGCCCGAACAACCGGAGAAACAGCCACCAGATCTCCCGCGTGGAGGCGCCCAGCACCCGGCGGATGCCGATCTCCCGGGTCCGCTGCCGGGTTATGAAGGCGGCCAGACCCAGCAGGCCCAGGCTGGCGATCCCCACCGCCAGGACGGAGAAGACCAGGAAAACCTGGCCGGTCCGCTCCTCGGCCAGAAAGACCCGGGCGAAATGGTCGTCGAAGAACTCGTACTCGAACGCCTGTCCACTGGCCTGCTTCCGCCACAGATTTTCCAGGCGGGGCAGGGTCTCCCGGATCCCCGCCGAATCGAGCCTTACGGAGACGTACTTCCCACCCCCGGCGGGTCTCATCAGCCGGAACAGCATCGGCCGGATGGGTTGATGCAGCGACTCGAAATGAAAATCCCGGATGACGCCGACCACCGAGTAGGTCTTGCCCTCCATGCTGATCAGCTGCTCGCCCACGGCGGCGTCCAGCTCGAGGTTCCGGGCCGCCGTCTCATTGATGACCACGGCCTGGACGGTGTCCTGGTCCGACCGGATGAAGAAGCGCCCGTCCACCATCTGCATGCCGTAGGCCTCGGCAAAGGATGGATCCACCCACAGATTCCGGATGAGTTTCAGATGGTCGGCCGGCCGGTCCAGGGGCCGATACAGCGTGTCACCCAGATCTTCCCCCGGGATATCGCTGCTGTTGCTGACGGCGGCTATGTCCGGCAGGGCCGCCACCTCGTTCATGAACGGCACCAGATTGCCGCCCAGATCGTTCGCCTTCCGGACCACCACGATCTGCTCGCGGTCGAAGCCGAGATTCCGGTCCTGGATGAACGCCAGCTGGGAATACACCACCAGGGTGCCGACGATGAGGACCAGGGAGACGGCGAACTGGAAGACCACCAGGACACCCCGCAGCCGGCTGGAGGAGCCCTCACCCGATGTACCGCCCCGCAGGACGCTCACCGGCCGGAAGGCCGACAGGCGAAAGGCAGGGTAGAGTCCGGCCAGCAATCCCACAATCAGGGCCAGCCCGACAAGAAACGGGATGAAGACCGGATTGTCCAGATACGGCACAAGCAAGGTCTTTCCCGCCAGCCGGTTGAACCAGGGCAGCACCAGGTGCACCAGCGGCAGGGCCAGCAGGACCGCCAGGCTGCTCAGCAGCAGGGCTTCACACAAAAACTGGCCCACCAGCTGGTCGCGGCGGGAACCGATGGACTTGCGCACGCCCACTTCCCGGGCGCGGTCGGTGGCGCGGGCGGTGGCCAGGTTCACGAAATTCACACCGGCGATGAGGAGGATGGCCAGGGCGATCACCGAAAAAAGATAGACGTAGACGGCATGCCCGTTGGGTTCGAGTTCCTTCTCCAGGTGCGAATCAAGATGGATGTCCGTCAGCGGCTGGAAAAAATAGTTCAACTCGCCGCCGGCGGCGAAAAAATCCTGGGCCGTAATGCCCAGGAATTGCTTGACCTGGGGTCCGACGTATTTCTTCAGCACGTCCGCCCGCATCCGCCCGCAGAAATCGGTCACGTCAACTCCCGGACGAAACAGAACATAGGTGTAGAAATTGTGGCTGATCCAGTTGTCGCTGTCGCCGTAGGATATAGATTTCATGGACACCAGGAAATCATAGTGGACATGGCTGTTGGCCGGCACATCAGCCACGACGCCCGTCACCTCGTAGTCGCGGCGGTTGTCGGCCCGCAGCGTCTTGCCCAACGGGTTCTCGGCGCCGAAGTACTTGCGGGCCATGGATTCCGTCAGGAGAACGGTCCCCGGCCGCTCCAGGGCCGTCGCCGGCTCCCCTTGCCGGAAGGGGATGGTGAAAATCCCCAGGATTTCGGGATCGGCGTAAAACCACCGCTCCTCACTGAAGACCCGGTCCTTGTAGCGCAGCACCGGAGCGCCGGCCCGAAGGAGGCGCGCCGCCGATTCCACCTCGGGGTAATCACGCCGCAGGGCCGCCGCCATGGGCGCGGCCGCCTGGCCGGCGTGAAACAGAACACCCTGGTTCAGAATCCGGACGCCCACCCGCTGGATGCGGTCGGCCTGCGTGTGGTAGCGGTCGTAGCTCAGTTCATCCTGCACGTAGAGACCGATGAGCACGAAACAGGCCACGCCCAGGGCCAGACCGATGATATTGATGAAGGTATATCCCTTGCGCCGGCACATGGTGCGCCAGGTGATTTTCAGGTAGTTTTTCCACATCATGATACTCCAGTAGATGAGATTTTTCAGAACCAGCGGCAGCAGGCGCAGCAACTGGATCCTGTACCAGGCCCCGGCACGGCGCGCCCCCGAGATCACGGCCAGATGGGCGTACACCTCGTTCAGATCCCCCAGCGGGTCCTCCGGATCGACAAAGCGGGACAAGCGTCCCGCCAGCCACACGGCGCCCCGCGGCGGCCGGGGCGGCGCCGGTTGAGACAACCCCGTGGATTCGCCCGGTACATTTGTGCAGCCAGGATCTTCTGCCATGTCAGTCACCTCGATGGGGCCGTGCCGCAGCCGGCGACAACCAGCGAACACATCGATCCATGCGTGGAGTCGGGCGTCATCAGGTTTCCCCCGTTTCGCGGCCCGTCAGCCGCTCGGCGCCCACATCGGCCCACATTTCCTGCTGGATCATCTGCAGCTCGGCCAGGGCTGTCCGGCCGGCCGGCGTGATGCGGTAGAGCACCTTGTGGCGTCCGCCGCGTTCCGGCGTCGCTTCACCCCGGTACTTTTCCACCAGTCCGTTCCGGGCCAGCTTGGCCAGGGGCTCGTAGATGGACGCGAACGACCACTCCTCGCCCGTAACCTGCTGGATCATCTCGCGGATGGATACCCCGTAGGCGTGGCCGTCCTGCCGGAGCACCGCCAGCAGGATCATCTCTTCGTTCCGGGTCACCAGTTTCATGCGTTCCTCACCGTTGATCATATAATCATTTTTACTATCGGAATCCGATACAAACAACAATACGCTGCCGGCGGCAAAAAGGTTTCTTCGAATTTCACCATGCTGTAATTTTTTTTCGCTGCGGCCAACTTCCGGCGCTTGGGCAGAATCCAGCCGTCCATAATGGTGTAAAAAAGGTGAAAATTCTATTGACAATCCCCCTCCCCCCATCTAGAATAGAATCAACAGGGGCGGAAAGGAGAGGCGCGATGAGCCTCGGGAAGTCCAACACCCTCTTTGACATGGCCCCTGTGAGTACCGTCGGGACGGCCGCGCCCCCCGGGCCGCCGCTTTCCGAACCACGGCCGCGTACGGCCGACGAACTGTCCGGGGAGCGCCCGCCGTCATCACCCCGTGCGGATTTCCACCGGCGGAAGCGCCGCCCGTCATCCCACCGGTCCGGCTTTACGGCGGCAGGGCAGGCTGAGCGACACATGCCCCTGTTGCGCCACCTGCCCTGTTCCGCCGATCTGATGGCGTCACCGGCAGGGCCGCCCGCCGGCGCAGACTCCTTTGTGCGCCCGGGGGAGCTGATGAGCGGCATTTTCCGATCCGTCTCCGACCACATGATGTTCTGTCCGGAGTGCTCCCGGGCGGGAGCGCCCGCCTGCGCCGAGAGCCGGCGGCTGTGGCGGCGGGCTTTCCGCTGAGTACCTGGAAGGGGACAGACCTCTGTCGACAAGGGAACAAGGGGGAATCCGCAACGGAGGCAGGCGGGAGGGTTCAGGCCGACGGCCGGCGGCGAGCCTTCCGCTGTCCCGGTGGTGGGTACGGACGGCGCCGGCCCGCTCAGGCCGAGGCCCACCGGTACACATCCGGCCCATCGGGTTCACCCGGCAGGACCGATTTGCCAAACTTCTTTCGGCCGGCGACAAGCCGCCGGATCATCATTCCTTGCCCCGTCAGCCGATGACAAATTCGTAGCGGCGGGTCTTTTCCGTAAGCGGCGGTGTCGCGGCCGGACGGAAGGTCCGCTCGGCAAAAGCACACCGGCCATCAGACGTCATCCACAAGAGGGACGAGGAGCGGGTGCCGTACCGCGCACCCGAGATGAACAGGGGCGCCAGCTCGCGCTCCCGGTCCAGGCCCACACCCGTATGGGGCAGCTCCGCATCCGGCGGCCGGCGGCGATCGGCCAGCAAGTCCCACAACGCCGCCTCATCGGGGGGGCCGGGCCGGGAAAGAATCTCTCGCATGCATGCCCGACCGCACGTCACCTTGGGCCAGGGCGTATTCAGCCGATGGTTGCTCAGACCGTAGATTCCGGCCGTCAGGCGCTGCGGCGGGCCACCCCGGTTGGAGGCATACCAGACCCCGGCACCGTCGCCCACCAGCAGGTTGAAGCCGCTGTACTCGGCGGCCCGGGCCATGACCTGGTCCAGATAGGCCACCGGCGGATCGTCTCCGCACAGGAAATCCGTCACCAGGCCGCCGCGGGAGGCCGCATCGGGGCGCGGCGTCACGGCTTCGCGGAAGTTGGTGACGGCCGCCCAGCGCCCGCGGCGGGTCATCCCCAGCCACGTGCCGCCGCTACGCTCGTCCCGGCCGGCCAGGAGCCCCGGCGATTCCGGCCACCACGCCAGGGGCCGGCTGGGCCGCTCGTAAAATTCATCCCGATTGGCGGCGATGACCAGGGGATAGTCGGACCGCCCATTCACCGCCAGCAGAATCAGGCACATGCTTCACCCTCCGGTCCGGTACCGTTTGTATCATGGATGCAGTCGGGATCACCCGGGGGTCAGCAGAATGACACAGCCGGGTCACGGCCGCCCGGATCAGGGATGGTGCTGCTCTGTCGCCGGCCTCTTCGGACCGGCTGTCCAACGCCACGGCGCTACCGGGCGCCGCACCCCTCCGACCCCAGGTCCCCTCCGGCGCATCCACACCGACGCCATCAGGGTGAATGCTCCCCGCTGCCGGCTCCGCCGCGGGCCGCGCCATTGGGCCAGCGCCAGTGCCAGACGGGGTCGCCGTACTCTTCGGGAAAGGGATTGTCGCGGGTGAAATCGGGCAACCACGCCGCGGCCTCGTCCGGCTCCTGGACAAAGCCCTCCTCGATCTCCAGCTCCGCCAGCCAGTCGACGACGGTGGCGTACTCCGCCTCCGTCAACCGTCGGGCAGGCCCGCTCCCCGGGCACGGCGGGGCGTACTGCATCATCAGAGAAAGGAAGGCCGTCGCCTTCAGTTCCCGGGCAAAGAACTCCAGCGCCCGCCGGGTGGCGGCCAGCTCGCCCGGCAGGACCAGGTGACGAACGATGAGGCCCCGCCGCAGCTCTGCCTCGTCCCCGTCGGGCGGGCCGACGGTGGCCATCACCGCCAGCGCCCGGACCACCACCGCCGGATAATCGGCCGCCTGAAAGTGGCGCCGGGCCAGCGCCGGGTCCAGCGTCTTGAGGTCCGGCAGGAAAATGTCCACGAACGACTGCAGGACGGCCACGGTCTCTTCCGTTTCGTAGCCCGAAGAGTTCCAGACCACCGGCCGCCGCAGCCCCCGCCGCCGGGCCTCGCCCACGGCCCGGGCCAACACCGGCACGAAAGGCGTCCCCGTCACCAGGTTGAGGGTGGCCGCCCCGGCCTCTTGCAGGCGGAGGAACACGTCCACCAGCTCCACTGCGGAAATCTGCCGGCCCATCCCCGCCCGGCTGATCTGCCAGTTCTGGCAGAAATCGCAGCGCAGGGTGCAGCCGGTGAAAAAGACGGTGCCGGAACCCCGCTCACCGCACAAGGGCGGCTCCTCGCCCCGGTGCAACCCGGCCCAGGCCAGCCGGAGCGCGGCCGTCTCGCCGCAGAAACCGGTCTGGCCGGCGTTCCGGTTCACGCCGCACTGGCGCGGACAGAGCCGGCAGCACTCGTATTCAGGGTACCGTTGTTCCATCGGATCCACTCCCGGGGGCCGCTTCTCCTTCCGGTCACTATAGCATGCCCCGCTTCGGACGGAAAGAGGATGCGCGGGGATCGGCCACGATGACGCCGGGTGGAACCCAGCCGCCAGGAGAAGGTCGACGGGCAGGAGCGAACAAACGAAGATGGGTTTAAAAATTCCAGTCGACGTAGGCCGTAACGGCATTGCCGACCACGAAGTTCTGAATCAGGGCCAGGTCGCGGCTGTGGAGGTATCCGTCGCTGTCCATGTCGGCCAGCCACAGGGCGGGTGTGGTCTCGTTGCCGGCCAGGACGTGGGCACACAGCAAGACGTCCTGGGCGTCCAGCCAGTCATCGGCCACGAGATCGCCATAGACGGTATCCGTTTCCAGCACCCTGGCCGTGCCGGTGGCGGTGACGCGCATGGGCGTGGTGGCCGTGAAATTTTCGATATCCACGTGCAGAAAATAGTCGCCGTCCACCCGGGTGGTCATGTCCAGGGCGATGAAGATGCCGTCCATATCGGCCTCGATGTGCTCCTGGGTGATGATCCGGCCCTCGGGCGGGATGGGGCCCCACGTTTCGGAAAAACCGGTGTCATCGCCTTCGTCCACCACGATCCAGAGGATGGCCCACATCTCCACCACCGTGTGCAAATCGGTGCGCACGTAGTAGCGGAGGTAGCCGGGATCCAGCGGTTCCGGCGAGACCCAGTAGCCGTTCTGGCCGGACTGCACCTGAAAATACACGTCCCACTGCCGGGTGCTTTCCGCCGACACAAACCCGGCGGCCATCACGGCGATGAAAAAAATGAGCCGGCCGGCACAGACCGCACGCATGGGGCACTCCTCGCGGGTATATTCAGTAGTATAGCCTCTGACGGACTGCTTCTCAACCGTAGATGGTCATCGGTGCAGAAAATCCGCCTGCCGACGGCGACACGGCGGATAATTCCGGAACCGATCCCCCACGGCGCTTGCTTTCGGAACCGGGACCCGCTACCATCGGCCCATGAAACACAATACCGCTCGCTATCTGGTCTGCTGCGCCCTGGGGCTGTTCTTTACTTCCTGTCCGACGCTGACTTCCGCCGCCGATGGTCCGCCCACCGATTGGGTGAGCCCCTTCATCGGCACCGGCGGCCACGGTCACACCCATCCGGCCGCCACCCGTCCCTTCGGCATGGTCCAGGTGGGCCCCGACACCCGCCTCACCGGCTGGGACGGCTGCTCCGGCTATCACTATTCCGACGAGACCATCTACGGCTTCACCCACACCCACCTCAGTGGCACCGGGATCTCCGATTACGGGGATATCCTGCTGATGCCCCTGTCCGGTGCGCTCCGGCTTGAACGCGGCGAGCCCGGTGCCCCGGACAGCGGCTACAACTCCCGCTTCCGCCATGCCGCCGAGGCGGCCCGCCCCGGCTATTACCGCGTCCATCTCGATGACGAGGACATCCTGGTGGAGCTCACCGCCACCCGCCGCTGCGGGCTGCACCGCTTCACCGGTTCCGCGACATCGCCGGCCCATGTGGTGCTGGACCTGATCCACCGGGATCCCGTCACCGAGGCCTGGCTGCGCGTGGTGAACGACCACCAGGTGGCGGGCTACCGGCGCTCCGGTTCCTGGGCCCGGGACCAGCGCGTCTACTTCGTGGCCCGCTTTTCCCGGCCGTTTGTGTCGCATGGCCTGGTCCGGGACGGTGTCCGGCAAACCGGCGCCACCGATACAGAGGGGAACGCACTCCAGGCGTGGTTTTCATTCGACGGGAACGCGGACGAACCGTTGCTGGTCAAGGTGGGGCTCTCGGCGGTGGACATGGCCGGCGCGCAAGCCAACCTGGACGCCGAAATCCCCGGCTGGGATTTCGACGCCGTCCGCCAGGCGGCGGAGAACGAGTGGACCGCCCAGCTGGGCAAGATCAGCATCCGCGGCGGCTCGCCCGCCCAGCGGACCATTTTCACCACCGCCCTCTACCATGCCTGCCTGAATCCCACCCTGTTCACCGACGTCGATGGCCGGTACCGCGGCCGCGATATGGCCATCCACCACGCGGCGGATTTCGAGAATTACACCCTCTTCTCATTGTGGGATACGTTCCGGGCGGCCCATCCCCTGCTGACCCTCCTCGAGCCGCAGCGGACGAACCACTTTATCCGCACATTTCTGGCCCAGTTCCGCCAGGGCGGCGCCCTGCCCGTCTGGGAGCTCTGGGCCAACGAGACCCACACCATGATCGGCTATCACGCCGTGCCCGTCATCGTCGACGCGTGGGTCAAGGGCGTCCGCGATTTCGACACCGACGAGGCCTTCCGGGCCATGACCCACAGTGCCGGGCTGGATCACTTCGGGCTCCGCGCCTACCGCGAGCTGGGGTATATCCCGGTCAGCGAGGATGCCGAGTCGGTGTCCAAAACCCTGGAATACGCCTATGACGACTGGTGCATCGCCGAGATGGCCCGGCGGACGGACCGTCCGGCCGAATACCGCCATTACCTGCAGCGGGCCCAGTCGTACAAGAACGTGTTCGATCCCGGCACCGGCTTCATGCGCGGCCGCGTCAACGGCGGCTGGTTCAGTCCCTTCGACCCCCGCGAGGTGAATTTCAACTACACCGAGGCCAACGCCTGGCAGTATTCGTTTTTCGTGCCCCAGGACATCACCGGCCTCATCGCCCTGCTGGGCGGCGACAGAGCCTTCACCGCCAAACTGGATGAGCTGTTTTCGGCGCCGTCCGACACCACCGGGCGGGAACAGGCAGACATCACCGGCCTCATCGGCCAGTACGCCCACGGCAACGAGCCCAGTCACCACATGGCTTACCTGTATGACTACGCCGGCCAGCCCTGGAAAACCCAGGCCATGGTGCGGCGCATCATGGACGAACTCTACACCGCCGCGCCCGACGGCCTCTGCGGCAACGAGGACGCCGGCCAGATGTCGGCCTGGTACGTCTTCAGCGCCCTGGGCTTCTATCCCGTCACCCCGGGCAGCGACATCTACGCCATGGGCACCCCTCTGTTTCCCGAGGCCGCGATCCACCTGCCGGACGGCAACACCTTCACCATCCGCGCCCCGGGCGTGTCGGCCGGGAACATCTACATCCAGTCGGTGACCCTCAACGGCCGGCCCTGGACCAAATCGTACCTGCGACACGCAGATCTGATCGCCGGCGGCGAACTGGTGTTCCGGATGGGCCCGGAACCGAACCGCGCCTGGGCCAGCGAGCCGGCCGACCGGCCGCGCGCGGCCATCGACGAACACCGGATCCAGCCCGTCCCCTTCGTGGTCGCGGGCGACAGGACATTCACCTCCACCACGACCGTGACCCTGGGTGTACTGGACGGCGCGGCCATCCACTACACCCTGGACGGCTCCGTGCCCCGAGCCGCATCCCCGCGCTACACACGCCCCCTGGTACTGCGGGACAGCACGACGTTGCGGGCCCGGGCCATGACCCCGGCGCAGCCGCCCAGCGGGGTCATCACCGCCCGCTTCGACCGGATCTCCGGCCGGCGGCGCATCGAGCTGCAGACCGAGTTCGCGCCCCAGTATTCGGCCGGCGGCCCCACCGCCCTCATCGACACCATCCGCGGCGGACCCAATTTCCGGACCGGGGCCTGGCAGGGTTACGAAGCCGCCGATATCCTGGCGGTGGTCGACCTGGGAGAAACCCGGGCCGTGCGGCGGGTGGCCGTCGGCTTCCTGCAGGACATCGACTCGTGGATCTTCATGCCCGAAGCCCTGGCCGTGGACGTCTCCGCCGACGGGGAGATTTTCCGGAACGTCGGGCGTTTCGTCAACGACGTCCCGCAACGCGAAGAGACCGTGGTGATCAAGGATTTTACGGTGACCATGGATGAGACGGACGTCCGGTTCGTGCGGATCCGCGCCCACACCCCGGGCACCTGCCCGGCCTGGCACAAGGGTGCCGGCGGCAAGGCCTGGATCTTCGCCGACGAGATCGTGATCGAGTGAGGATGGCTGTGCTCAGGCAAGAACCGACCCGCGGAACAGCAAGGCCAGTCCCAGCCACAAACCGGAGACCACCACCGCCCACCAGGCGACACGCCGCCAGGCAGTGGAGAGCCGGAATCGCAGCAGGAACAGACCGACGGCTATCACATGAAACGGCACGGGCAGCCGGACGCTGAGTTCCCGCATGACATCCGCTCCGGATACATCCGTCGCGGCCGCCTGTTCCGAACCGTGGAGAGCCGGTCCGGCAAGGATCCCCCACAGCGCGCGCACCAGCAGCCCGGCCCCCACCAGCATGATGAACAGGCACAGCCAGGGGTAGACGGCGGTCCGGCGAAAAGCGGCCATGGAGTGGGTGATTCGTTTCAGCATCCCGCCGTTAGATCTGTCCTTTGTCCAAACGTATTCAAAAATGGAGCCGGAATCACCTTCGACACCCGATGTCGAGCGCCCCGGCCTACAACCGGAAGAGGTAGGAGAGCTTGATGAAAAACTGGCGCGAGTCCTGGATGAAACGGTCGGTTGTGCGGATGATGACCGGATACCCGTCCTCCCCGGGCACCACGTCCAGGTTGCGGGCGTTGCTGTTGAAGCCCACGTAGAGGGCCGTACCGGGGTGCGGCATATAGGTGAACAGAAAATCCGCGTTGAAACTTTTGGACGTGTCCAGGGAGGTGAAATCCGGATTGCTCAGGGTGGTGGAATACTGCAGAATGACCCGCAGCGAGATGTCGTGGGTGAATTGCCAGTTCCAGCGGGAGCGGAAGATGTGGTTGTTGAAAATGTTCGCGTCCCAGGACCGCTCCTTCAGGCGGGAAAAGATGTAGGTGTTGTCGATACGCAGCGGGGTGACGGGCAGCAGCGTCACATTGAGCTGCCCCTGGGACTGGTCGGCCGTATAGGGGGCCGTGCCCTCCACCGGCACGAAATTGGTGGATTCCCCCCAGCGGTAGTAGCCGTTGAAGGTGAATTTCTGGAAATATTCCGACCGGAAAGACACCCGTGACGACGAATCCGGATAATCCCGGGTGGTGGGCAGGCTATCGAAGTCCTGCGGCCGCAGACGCTCCCGCCCGAACCGCCGCTGCACGCTGATCCACGTCTGCCCGATGAAACTGAAGCGCAGGGAAGGCGCCACGCTGTAATCCAGCCGGATGCCGTCATGATCCCAGGTGTAGTCGGTCCAGATTTCCGGCCCCCAGGAGATGAGATACTCCCCCTCGGGCCGGAACTCGTATTCCACGTTCTGTTCCATCCGCCGGATGTCGTTGCGGTGGATGAAACCGGGCTGGCTGTAGAAGCCGGGGCTGATGTCGGTGTATTCCAAATGATAGTCGAACTGCCGCCCTTCCCGGTTCAGGCGCCAGTAGTAGGCCGGCCCCCGGCTGTGCGTGCCGTCGGTTTCCCGCGTGGCACTGTAGGCCATCTGGAAGGACGTGATCCAGTTCTGGGAAAGCTTGAGCCGGCCGTCCACACCGCCGACGCGGTTGTAACTGCCGGCGAATTCCCGGTGGGTGTATATGGCGCCGATGGTGGACTGGTCGCTGATGTCGCGGCTGAAACGGAAGATGCCGTACCAGGCCGTCTTGCCGAAATCCGTGGTTTCCGGATCGGCCAGTTTGCCCAGGGACTGGTCATCGGCCAGCATGACCCCGAGGGAGTAGGGGCCGTGTTTGCCGGTCAGACGCACGCCCACCCGCGGATCGGCGATGCGGCGGGTGAACACCAGGTTGAGGGGCGTTTCGAAATAGCCCTTGTTTTCAAGAAAAAATGGCCGTTTTTCGGGAAAAAAGACCTCGAAGCGACGGTTCACAGTCACCTGCGGCGCGTCGGATTCCACCTGGGAAAAATCGGGGTTGGCCGCCACGTCCAGCACCATGCTGTCGTTGAACACGAACTTGGCATCCAGCCCGGCATCGACGTCGGCCCAGTCGGACTGCCACTCGGCCCGGCCGTCGTCATCCTCGGTCAGCGCCCGGTAGGCGCGGAACACGCCGTAGGGGATGAACTGCATGTTGCGGCCCGGGGAGATGTCCTCCAATCCGATGAGGGAGGCCGCCTGATTGAGACGTCCCTCGATCCGGCTCGACACGTACGGCCAGAACAGGTTCTCGTTGGTGCGGGGAATGGCCCGGTTGAAGATGATCCCCCACTGCTGCTGATCCCGGAAGGGGAACCGCAAACTTTTGAACGGAATGGACATCCAGACGACATAGCCCTGTTCCGTCACCTGGCCCCGGGAGAACCAGACCGTGTCGAAGGAGGAATCGAAGCGGCGGCCCTCGGTCCAGAGGGCGTCCATCTGGATCCCCAGGGGGTTGGCCATGAACAAGTAGGCCCGGCGTTTGTCGTTGAAGGTGTCGAGCATGATCTCCACCAGATCATCCTGGAAGAGCTGCTCGCGCCGGGCCAGGCGCGCCCGGATGCGGTCCGGTTCGGAATCGAAGGCCAGGAAGACGAAATAGAGGTTCTGGTCATCATAGCCCAGGTAGACCTCGGTCCGCTGGGTGGCCGGCTGGCCGTCGCTGGGCGACTGCTGGACGAACCGGGTCACGCAGGCCATCTGGCGGGCCGCGGCCGAAGCCGGCGCCATGCCCAGGAAATCTTCCAGGGCCGGTGGCTCCGTCAGACGGGGGATCACCACCACCGGCTCCGGCTCACCCGGCCGCGGCAGGGCAAGTCCCACCAAGGAATGACACAGAATAAACACCAGCGTGACCAGAATGCCCGACGAAAGTCCCCGGCAGCCCCTCCATGCCCCGGGGCAGACTTTCGGCTTACATGTCATAGCGAACCTCGCTCCATCGTGCCTGTAAAAACGGGTATACGAACCCGTGGGCAATTTGTTTTACAGACTCCAAAAAACAACAAAAATGAATTGTAAACAACACATATTAAAGAATAAAAATTATTACATTCATTCAAAAATACAGTTTGGTTAGATGCGTCATCGCCTGATTCAGTCGCGGGAAATCCGGAGGAACAGGGCCTTGGCTTCAGCGAGGCGCTGGCCGTCTTCATCGGTGATGACGGCCGTGGTGGTGATCCGGCGGCCGGACACGTCCTCGACCCGGCCGCTGATGCGCAGCTCAACGCCGGTGCGGGCCGGGCGCCGGAACACGATCTCCATGCGGGCCGTGGCAGCGCTGCCCAGGCCGCGGCGCAGCACGGCGTGAGCCATGATCTCGTCCAGCAGGGTAGACAGAATCCCGCCGTGGATAACGCCCTGGTAGCCCTGGAACTCGGCCGGCGGCGTGTAGAGGGTGAACACTTCTCCATCGTCGCCGGGCCGGATGTCCAGTTTCATGCCCCGCGGATTGTCCCGGCCGCAACAGAAACAGTAATGGTCTACTTCCATGAAGGTCCTCCCGCTGGGTTTCAACAAACCATGCTAGCCAAAAGGGGGCCCGCGAATCAAGCCTTTCCTGAATGGCCGGTCGAACCGGTGCCGTTCGCCATGGTCTCCGCGCGTCGTCCCCCGTCACCGACACCGTTGCCCGGACCGGTCACCGTTTGCCAGACCGCCGCCACCCGTTCAAAGACCGCCGGCCAGGTGAAGGGGGCCAACGCCGCCGGCGGCAGGTGTGACGGCCCCAGAGATGCGGCATCGGCCAGGGCACCCTCCAGCGCCGTCGCCAGGTCGTTCACGAAGCGGGGGAGATCCGCGGCCAGGGGCTCGTCGGCCCCGCACAGCCGCGGCAGATCCACCAGGCGCATGGCCGGACCGGCCTGCGGCGCCACGTTCCGCGCCACTCCCGGCAGGCGCGTCGCCACCACCCGGCAGCCACAGGCCAGAGCCTCCACCAGCACCAGGGGCAGCCCCTCGTAAAAGGACGGCAACACCGCCACCGCGCACTGCCGTAACAGCCCGGCCAGGCGTTCCTGGCTGAGCTGACCGTGCCGGCGGACCCGCGGGGTCATGGCCGCCATGCGGTCCCGCAGGGCCTCGGCCTCGACGCCGGCGCCGCCCCCGGCCACATGAAGCGACAGGCCGGGACGCCGCTGGGCCAACTGTTCCACGGCGTCCAGCAACCAGGGCAAACCTTTGGCCCGGCTGAACTTGCCGATATAGACAATGCTGTCGGGGATCCGCGGCACGTCCGAACGGTGGGCAAAGATGTCCGCCCGATAGCCGGCCCCCACCACCCGGATCCGTTCCGGCGGCACGCCCAGCACGGCCTGGAGCTCCCGGGCATGGTCGTCATGCAGCACCACGAAGGCGTCGTTGCGGGCGCACCCCCGACGCACCTCGTCGGCCAGGTGGGGACAGAGGCACATCTGGCGCAGGCCGGTGGCGTGACAATGGGTCACCACCGGAACATCCGGCGCCGCGTCCTTGAGCAGGGCGCTCACCAGCCAGACATGATGGGCATGGATCACCGCCGGCCGGAACTCCCCGACGACCCCCGCCAGATGGCGCCGCCAGGCCCGGCGGTAGCGGTCCAGCTGGTCCGCCGACAAGTCGGCGAAGCGCGAGCTGGGGTAGGGCATGACATCGCTCATCCCGGGCACGGCAAAGTTCAGCTCCCCTGACCCGAAACGCAACGGCCGGATGTGTTCCGGCGCCAGGCCCGCCAACACGGGCGGCGGGTCGGTGGCCGGAATGCCCGCCACCACCCGTTGCGCCCAGCCGTGCCGGGCGGCTTCACGGGCCAGGGCGGCCACGGTGATGCCGCTGCCGGTGAAACCGGGCCGCTGGGACAGCACGTGAAGAACCCGTCGCTTCATGATTCGCCCGACGTGGCTGCCGGCGCTATTCCGCCGCCGGCCGGACATATTTTTCCAGCCACATCCAGGTCTCCCACAGCATGTGCATGATGGACTCCCGCGCCCGGTAGCCGTGGCTCTCGTGGGGCAACATCACCAACCGGGCCGTGCCGCCGAGCCCCTTGACGGCATCGTACAATCGTTCGCTCTGCATGGGAAACGTGCCGGCGTTGTTGTCGGCCTGGCCGTGGATCATCAGCAGCGGCTCGTTGATCTTGTGGGCGTGCATGAAGGGGGACATGGCAAAATAGATCTCCGGCGCCTCCCAGAAGGTGCGCTCCTCGGACTGGAAGCCGAAGGGGGTCAGCGTGCGGTTGTAGGCGCCGCTGCGGGCGATACCGGCGGCAAAGAGATCCGTATGGGCCAGCAGATTGGCCGTCATGAAGGCACCGTAGGAATGCCCGCCCACGGCGATATGGCCCCGGCGGGCCACGCCGCGCCGCACCACCTCGTCCACAGCGGCGGCGGCACCCTGCTGCAACTGCTTGATGAACGTATCATTGGGCTCCACCTCCGCCTCACCGACAATGGGGATGGCCGGATCGTCCAGGACGGCGTAGCCGGCGGCCACCCAGATGACGGGCGACCACCAGCCCACCCGGATAAAGCGATAGGGAGAATCCGTCACCTGGCCGGCGGCGTCGGCGCTCTTGAATTCCTGGGGATAGGCCCACATGAGCAGGGGCAGCGGGCCATCGGCCGCCGGATCATAGCCGGGCGGCAGGTACAGTGTGGCCGTCAGTTTGACCCCGTCGGCCCGCTCGTAATGGATCATCTCCTTCTGCACGTCCTTGAGCTGCGGCGTGGGATGGGGAAACGCCGTCACCCGGGTCAGGTTCTCACCCTTGAGTTCGCGAAGGAAGAAGTTGGGCGGTTCCGTCACGCTTTCGCGCTGCGTCAGCGCCACCATCTTCTCCGGGTCCAGCAGGCGGACGACCTGTTCGTAATACGGGGCTTCGGAACGCCAGAGGCGCTGCGTCTTCATGTCGGCCAGGGACAGGCGGTCGAGAAAGGGCCGGTCGCCCTCGGGAGAGGCGCCGGCGCCGCGTAGAAACAGGGTCCGGCCTTCGTCGGCCGTGAGGAGCACCGCCTGCCCGGCCTCGTTGCGCCGCAGCAGGGGCGAGCCGGGATCGTTGTAGCGATCCTCCAGGGAACGGTCGAACATGAGGGTCGGGCTCGCGTCAGCGGCCCCGGGCGCGAAGCGCCAGGAGCGGATGCGCCGCGTTTTCCACCACCACTCGTTGACCAGGGCCAGGTCATCCTGGCCCCAGATCACGCCGCCGAAGCGCATCTCCAGGGCGAGAAGCTCGCGGGGTTTTTCGGTGAACGGGGTCGCCAGGGCAAACATCTTGTCCCGCACCTTCACGTCCACTTTGGGGTCGCCCTGGTCCTGGGCCTCCACCCAGCAGACCGTGGCCGGCACGTCCGAGCGCCAGCTCACCGAACGGGGGCCCGTCGGCACCGCATCGAAGGCGATGGGCACGTACTCGGCCAGGGGGAGATCGGCGAGGAGACGGACCACCTGGCCGCGGCGGTCCCAGATTTCCGAGCTGCGCGGGAAGCGGCTGAGGGGCACGGTGTACGAAAACGGCCGGTGGATGGTCTGCACCAGGAGGTACCGGCCGTCGGGGGACGGGTCTACGCCGGCGTAGATGGCCGGCTCGCCCAGCAGGGTCTTTTCACCGTCCAGGTTGACCATGGCCAGCTGGGTGGTGGTGAAGATCTCGAACAGCGCCTCGTCGTGGGGATTCTGGAGCAGATCCTGGTACGTCCGCGCCGGCGCCTTGCGGCCGGTGGCCTCCTGGATGACCGGCCCCTCGGGCACCAGCGGCTCGGCCGGGATCTCCACCGGCTGTTCGGGGCGCAGCTTGCAGACCAGGGTCCGGTTGTCGGACATCCACTGAAACGGCACACCGAAGGTGCTGTTGAGGACGAACTCGCCCAGCCGCCGCGCCTTGGCCGAGTCCACCCCGACCAGCCACAGGGTTAATGCATCGTCCCCAAGGACGGTGAAGGCCAGGTGGCGGGCGTCGGGCGACCATTCCACATGCTGGATGCGCACGCCGTCAGGCAAGCCGCTGACCGGCTTTGCGACACCGGTCCGGATGTTCTGCAGGGTGAGTCCCGAGTAGAAACCTCGCCGGCTGGCCGTCCAGGTGCGCGGATTGATCCGCAGGCCGGCCAGACGCAGCTCGGGTTGGGCCAGCTCATCGATGGGCGACAGGTTGGGACGATCCATGATGAGCAGCCAGGTATTGGTGGGGTCCACATCCACCGCCGGCGTCGGCGGCGCGTCGATGAGCTCCATGAGGGCCGGCGGCGGGGTCTGGTACGGCAGGGAACCGGCCGACTGGGCGGGAACGGGTTGGGTCATATGTCCTCCCAGGACCGTCAACAGAATGAATGCACTGGCAACGGCAATGGATGGCAGATCATTCCATCTTGAAATCATGAAACTTACCTCCAGATATTTGACGGTGGTGATGATATAATTCTTTTTTTAATGACATGGCAGATGTCCCGGCTGGGGCGGGCGGCTTCGTCCCGAGCAGTTGGCGGGACGAGCGCCGGGTGTCGCCCGGGACGACAAAATCAGTCTTCGGTGGCCGGCGGGGCGGACGACGGTCGCCCCCCGGCGGAAGGGGTGGCGGGCTTCTGACCGGCGGTGACGGCCCAGCCGATGACGGCGCCGAACAACACACCCATGACCGGGTGCGCCGCCAGCCCTCAGGTGCTGCCGGTGCAGCTGGAGGCCAGGTAGAGCAGGTAGCCGCCGCCGGCCCCCGCCAGAACTCCCAGAATGCGCTTGACGTATATTCTCACCAGCTTTTTCCCTCCCTGCGGGTTTCATCTTAACAGGCCGCGGCCCGCAAGACCATGGTTTTCTGATGACCGGAACCGGCCAGATGATTCCCCGTCCGGCCCGTCGCGTAAAAAAAGATGAAACTTTGGGCCCGGCGGCGGATTAGACCCCCGGACAGGATTGCGGAGGGCAAAGTGGGCTTCCCACAGAACGTTTTATTGAAAAATGTCATCAGATTGCATAGACTGCCGAAAGTGCGCCCCGGCTGTCCGGTTCGCTTTCCAAACCTGTAACGGAGGGACTCATGAATTTGTCCAGTTGGTATACATCGTCCCGGAGGCGGATGATCCGCCGCCGGGCTTTCCGGCTGTCCCTGGTGGGACTGCTGGTCCTGCTGGCGCTGTCCGCCGCGGCCATCGCCCAGATCAGCCAGGGCGGTACCCCGTACAGCTTCCGGAAGAGCCTGACCTCGCCCGTGGACACCGTCATCCTGCCCCGGGTGGACACCCGGGCCCTGCTGGCCGAGGACGAGGTGGAGGCGGCCATGGGTCTTCCCTTCCGCTTCGGCTATCCCCACGAGGTGGACCTGGGGCTGGACAACGCCGGCACCTGGGAGGAGCTGCCCGACGGCGGTCTGTTGTGGCGACTGCGCCTGGTCTGCCCCGAGGCCTACTCCATCAACCTGATTTTTTCCCAATACGATCTGCCGGCCGGCGCCTCGCTCTTCCTGTACGACGCGGAACGGCAAACGCTGCTGGGGTCCTTCACCCGTCGCAACAACAAGGCCCACGGCCAATTCGCCACCGCCCCCACCCGCGGCGAGACCTGCATCCTGGAGTACTACGAGCCGCCCACCGTCGAGCAGCCCGGCCGGCTGGCCATCGCGCGGGTGGTCCATGGCTACAAGAATGTCTTTTTCGGGACGACTGAAAAGGGCTTCGGCGACTCCGGTCCCTGCAACGTCAACGTCAACTGCCCGGAAGGGGACGAATGGCGGGACCAGATCGATTCCGTGGGCATGATCACCCTGGGCGGCGGGTCCCGGCTCTGCACCGGCGCCCTGGTCAACAACGTCCGCCAGGACGAGACCCCCTATTTCCTGACGGCCAATCACTGCCTCATCGGTGACGTCAGCACCTGGGTCATCATTTTCAATTACCAGAGCCCCAACTGCACCAACATCAACGGTTCCACCGCTGATTCCATCGCCGGCACCACCCTGGTGGCCTCCAATTCCGCCTCGGATTTCGCCCTGCTGCGGCTGAGCGAGACCCCGCCGCCGGGCTACAATCCCTTTTACTCCGGCTGGTCGGCTGTGGACACCCCCGCCGCCACCACCGTGGCCATCCACCATCCGTCGGGCGACATCAAGAAGATCTCTTTCGAAAACGACCCCGTCACGTCCTCCGACTACGAGCCGTCCCCCTATCTGGTCAATTCCCACTGGAAAGTGTGGGACTGGGATCTGGGCACCACCGAGGGCGGCTCATCCGGCTCCCCGCTCTACGATCCGTCCAGGCGGATCGTCGGCCAGTTGCACGGCGGGTATGCCGCCTGCGGCAACGACCTGCCCGATTATTACGGCAAGTTCTCCATGTCGTGGAACCGTGGCGGCAGCCCCACCACCCGCCTGCGGGACTGGCTGGATCCCGACAATACGGGCGTCCTGACGCTGGACGGATTCGGCCCCGGCACCGATCTGCCCACCGTGACGATCACATCACCGGCACCGCTGTCCATCGTCAGCGGTATTGTGAACATCGCGGCCACCGCCACGGACGACCAGGGCATCAGCCAGGTGGAATTTTTCGTCAACAATATTCCCCTGGGCACGGACACCACCCCGCCTTACCAGCAGGCCTGGGATACGTCCAGCTATGCCGACGGCCAGTATCTCATCAAGGCCACGGCCACCAACATCACCAGCGGGCAGCGCTCCACCACCATCACCGTGGTCAAGTCGGATGCCGGCTACGCCATCGCCGTGGTGGATCTGGCCTCCGACAACCAGAGCGGCGCGAAAATGGTCGACAGCCTCACCGCCCTGGGCTATCCGGCGGTGCAGGGGAACAGCATCGCCAGCCTGGATCCGGCCCAGTACCCCCTCATGTTCGTCTGCCTGGGGTATTACAGTGGCAATTATGAGCTCACCGCCGCCGACGGCACCCGTCTCCAGGCCTATCTGGACGCCGGTGGCGCCTTGTACATGGAGGGGGGCGACACCTGGTACTATGACGATCCCACCGCCGTCCACCCGTATTTCGGCATCGAGGGGCTGTCGGACGGCGTCGTCGACAATGATCTGGGCACGGTGGCCGGCCAGGCGGGGACCCCGACGGCGGGCATGAGCTTCACCGCCGAAGGCATGGTGACCTGGGTAGACCGGCTGGGCATCTTCCCCGGCGTGACCGATGCCACCGTCATCTGGCGCTCCCAGTCCGGCAACTACACCTGTGGCATCGCCCGCGACCATGGGACCTACAAAACCATCGGCACCTCGTTCGAATTCGGCAACATTCCCGCCGGCCTGCGCCAGCAGGTCATGCAGGTCTACCTGGAGCATTTCGGTATCCGCGCGAGCACGTTGCCCAGTTACCTGGCCCATTTCGCTTCCAGCGCCGGGCAGTGGGCCACCGAACTGACGTTGTTCAACGCATCGGCAACCACCACTGATGTCGCCCTGACGGTCTTTGCCGAGGACGGCCAGATCCAGGCCACGGATAATCTGGAACTGCCGGCCAGGAGCATTTTCAGTTCGCCGGTTGCAGAGCTGTTTCCGACGCTGGTGGTGGGATCCGGCTGGATCCGCATGGAGTCCGGCACAACCGAGGTCAAGGGGATCATCCGCTTCACCGACCTGGTCACCCTGGCCTCGTCCAGCCTGCCCACCACGTACACCGCCGGCCGGCGGCTGGCCCTCCCCCTCATCGAGAACAGCGCCGACTGGAGCAGCGGTTTCGTCGTGGTGAATGTCACCGACAAGCTGGTCACGCTGACCATCAAGGCGTACGCCCCCAACGGCGCCCTCTTGCAACAGGTCAGCCTGCCCTCACTGGCCGGATATGGCAAATACGTGCGCATGGCGGCCGACGTCTTCACCGTGCCCCTGCCGGACCAGGTGGCGCTGGTGGTGGAAAGCACGGCCGATATCACCGGTTTCGCCCTGTCGCTGAAGACGGACGGCAGCAACATCGTGGCCGTGCCGGCGGAGATTCTGCCCGACATCCAGTGATAAGGCGCGAAAGGCTTCCGCCCCGTCGCTTCCCCGCGCCCGCAGCCGCCTGCTGCCGGAAAGCGGAAGATATGCACTTTTTGGTCATGAAAGAATTCCGGGTTTGGCAAACCCGGAGTACTTACCTGTTCCGCTTTCGTCCTCCTTCGCTCTCTGAGCAGCGGAGGACAGGGCGAGCCCGGGGTACCTCGTCGTCTTGCCACGGCGAAGTCCCGTTTAACGGAACGAAGCCGGGTTCGCCCATCCGTATATTTCCCAGAAAAACAAAGCGCTCTCCAGCGAGCGCACTCCAAAAATGCGCCCGGCCGGCGCGGGCTGCGTTCGCCGGCCACCGCCGGCCTTGCGCCGGCGGGGCCGTGACTGACGGCCAGCTGGACGCTCCCGTTACCTGCCGCCACCACCGGCCTCGCGCCGGTGGAGCGATGTTCTCCTAAGACGTTCCGCGAACGGTAAACATTTTGCTGTTTGGAGATTTCTGACCTGAACGTCGTCGCCCACCCATTGTCCGCGCCTCATCTGAACAAAATGACATGGCCCCGCCGGCACAAGGCCGGCGGTGGCCATTTTTTTGAAAGATTCCCTTTCTGGCATCCAGTCATCGCATCCGCCGGGGCAAGCCCGGCGGTGGCGTTATTCGCCGTCTTGCCTCACCGCCCATTCGCCGTTTCGCCCCGTCGCCGCTTCGCCGTATCGAAACAAAGCGCTCTCCCGACTTCGTCCCGCCGGGCGGGACTGCGCCGCGGCAGGCCGGCGAGCGCACTCCTGGCGGCCATGCCCATTCGCCCATGGGCATTCCCTTCTCACTGCCACAAAATCCTTCAGCTTCCGCTCAAAACCGGTATAATGGGAAGCCTATCCCGCCTGAGAAGGAGGTCTGATTGGGTACTTCGCTGCAATTTCTCGGCGCCGCCCGGACCGTCACCGGCTCCAAACATGTCCTGTCCCACCGCGGCAAGGTGGTCATGATGGACTGCGGCATGTTTCAGGGCCTGAAGCAATGGCGCATGCTGAACTGGGAGCCCTTCCCGCTGGTCATGGGTTACGTGGACACCATCGTCCTGAGCCACGCCCACATCGATCATTCGGGCTACCTGCCGCGCCTCTTCCGCTACGGGTACGACGGACCGGTCTTCGCCACCCCCTCCACCCACGACCTGTGCCAGATCATGCTGCCCGATTCGGCCCACATCCACGAAGAGGACGCCCGCTACGCCAACAAGCAGGGCTTTTCCAAGCACAGCCCCGCCCTGCCGCTCTACACCCAGGAGGACGCCGCCGGCTCGCTGGAGCTGTTCCAGACCGTCCCCTACGGTCAGAGCCAGCAGATCAATCGCAACATCCAGTTTGAATTCCAGGACGCCGGGCACATCCTCGGCTCGGCCCTGACCCGCTTCACCCTGACCCGGGAAGACGACACGCGCTTCACCGTCGTGTACTCCGGCGACATCGGGCGCTACAACGAGCACATCCTGCGCGACCCCCAGGCCATGGAGGAAGCCGATTTCCTCATCCTGGAGACCACCTACGGCGACCGGCTGCACAACAGCGGCGACACGGAGTCGCTGCTGGCCGATGTCATCAACGAGACCACCGCCCGCGGCGGGGTGGTCCTCATCCCCTCCTTCGCCGTGGGCCGCACCCAGGAAGTGCTCTATCACATCCGTGAACTGCAGGAGATGCAGCGCATCCCGCCCATTCCCGTCTACATGGACAGCCCGCTGGCCATCAAGGCCACCCGGATCTTCTGCGATCACCTGGAGAACTATCCCACCCGCATCTACGATCCCCTGGAAGGAGACGGCTGCCCGGTCCTTTGCTACAACCTGCACATCGCCAGCCAGGTTGCCGAATCCAAGGCCATCAACAAGGTCACCGACTCGGCCATCATCATCTCGGCCAGCGGTATGTGCGAGGCGGGCCGCATCCTGCATCACCTGAAGCTGCGCCTGCCGGATCCCAAAAACAGCGTGGTTTTCGTCGGCTACCAGGCCGAAGGGACGCGCGGCCGGCGCATCCTGGAGGGCGAAAAACAGATCAAGATTCACGGGGAGTATTATCCGGTCCGGGCCCGGGTCGAATATATCGACACGTTCAGCGCCCACGGCGACTACGAAGAGATCTTCCACTGGCTCGGCCATTTGCGGCGGCCGCCGCGGATGACGTTCCTGGTGCACGGTGAGGAAACCAGCATGCAGTCCATGGCCGACAAGATCACCCAACGGTTGCAGTGGCCGGTCCAAATGCCCAAGTATCTGGAAAAGGTCGATCTGGAGCAGTACCTGCCGCCCCTGGTCTAGCCGGTGGCACCCATCGGCCGCCGACACCCGGCCGTCCACCATCCATCAAGGAGGATCCGGTGAACATTTGTCCGAAAGAACTCCCCCGTTCCGAACGAACGGCCACGCGACGGCTCTGTGGTGCGTTGATGTTGCTGAGCGCCGCCGCCCTGCTGGCGGCGGCATGGGCCTGCCAGGGCCCCGCTGACCCACCCGTCCGTGAACTGGCGGCGGAGTACATCCGCGCCTGGCAGGAGTACTATCCTTCGGCCGCCCTGGCCGAGGGGGACGCCACGGCCGCAGCGCGGTTCGAGGATTTTTCGCCGCAGCGGTTGGCGGCGTGGATCGCCGTCAACCGGGAGCTGCGCCAGGCCCTGGACCGGCATGGCCCACCGGCCACCCTGGACGACCGGATCGACGCCCGCCTGTTGCATCGCCAGGCCCGCCTGGAGGAGGAACGCTGGGCCGGGCACCAGGCTCACCGGCGTTCGCCCGGCCTCTACGGCATGTTCATCGGCAATGCCTTCACTCATCTGCTGGTGCGCGACAATCTCCCCCCGGCCGAAAAAGCTCCGGCCGTGCTGGCCCGCCTGAGCGGCATCCGCCGGCTGTGTGGCCAGGCCCGGGACAACCTGGCTGACGGCCGTCCCGCCGACACCGCCGGCGCCATCGGCGGCCTGGAGGCGGCCGCCGGTTTCCTGGACGGAGAATTTGCCGCCGCGGCCGCCGGCTGGTTCGAGGAAGGGCAACGGCCGGCCTTCCAGCAGTCGGTGTCCGAAACCGCCACGTCGGTCCGTGAACTGGCCGGCTTCCTTCGCGATGAGCTGCAGCCGCGCCTGACCCTGCCCGATGCGTACGGCCGGGAAGCCTACGCCCGCAACATGCGCCTGGTGCTGGACATGGATCTGACGCCCGCGGAATTGCTGGCCCTGGCCGAAGGGGAAATCCGGACCGTCCGCGACGAGATGGCCGCCCTGGCCGAAACCTGGTGGCGGACCACCTACCCCGCCGAACCCCTGCCTGACGCGTTCGATGCCCGGCTGGCCCGCGCCCTGGCCGACATGGAGGCCCACCGCGAAACGAACCAGCAGGATTTCCTGCGCCTGTTTCAGGATCTCATCGGGCGCGCCGAGAGGTTCGTGCGTGACAAGGAGCTGGCGACCCTGCCGGCCGAACGGACCCTCTACACGGCCCTGTCCCCGGCCCATTTCGCCGGCGCCGCCGTGGGCGGCGTCTACAGCGCCGGCCCGTTCGACCCCGAAGCCGACACCCTGTTCTACCTGCCCACCATCCCCGACGACGCCCCGGCCGAGGCGCGGGAGGGTTTCTACCGCTCCTTCAACAACCATTTCAACACCATGATCATCACCCACGAGATCTGTCCGGGCCATTACCTGCAGCTGAAGCTGGCCGCCCGGGGCGACCATCCCGTGCGGGCGCTCTTCTGTCCGGCGGTGTTCAGCGAAGGGTGGGCCACATTCTGCGAGGAGATGACCCTGGACGCCGGCTGGGACAACGACCACCCCCTGACCCGGCTGGCCCACCTCCGCAAGCGGCTGGAGAACGCCGTGCGGGCCTACACCAGCGTCCAGGTCCATTGCCATGGCTGGGACCGGGACCGCGTAACCCGCTTCGCTGTGGAGGAAGGCCTGCTGCCGCCCCAGTTCGCCACGAACCTGTGGAGCCGGGTCCTGCATTCCCCGTTGCAGCTGCCGTCCTATTTCCTGGGTTACCGGCACTTCAGCGACATCTGCCGTTCGGAACAGGAGCGTCTGGGACCGCGGTTCAACCGGCGATCATTCAACGACGCCATCCTGCAGTCGGGCGGTCTGCCCCTGGATCTGCTGCCCGACCTGCTGGCCCGGGACAACACCGGTTCACAGGGGGCCGGCCGCTGACGTCAACATCCTCTACTCCTTGGGCAAATGGCCGTCCGGATGGATGCGCGCCGGCCGTACGCGCCGCTCCTTGCCGGGCATCACGGCCCCATACGGCTGGGGCGGGATAGCCGACATGAACTGCCCCTGGCTGTCGCCGAACAGGGCGAAGGCGAACAGGGCAGCCTCCGGTTCCTGGGCGGTTACGGTGATATAGCCCTTGACCTGGGCGTCCAGCCCCGGCACGAAATCGGACAGCATCTGGCTGAGCTTGGTGCCGGCGGGCAACGTCACCTGCCCCTGGCCTGTGACCAGGCCGAATTCGTCGTACACCGTCACCGTCGCAGTGGCGTTACCCGGCCCGGGATTCAGCAGGGTCAAGCCCGTGAAATACTGGATGCCGGAGTGTTCACCCACCGCCACATGGGAAAAGAGCATGCCGGACCGGCCCGTCTGCGGCAGGACCAGCGTTGAGGCGAAGCCCTGGCCGGCACGGTCGCCGAAGGTCAGGGTGCCGAGAAGCCCGCCCCGGCTGCCGTCTACCCGCAGAAAGCCCACCGCGGCATCCGTGCCTTGCCAGTCGATCCCCAGCAGCTCCGCCAGCCCGGACCGCACCATGCCGCCGTCCGGGATGGTCAGGGGTGCCGACGATGCCAGCGGCGATCCGTCGTCATGGAAGGCATGGACTACCACGTCGCACGGCGCCGTACCGGTATTGAACAGGTCCAGCACCGAGCGGTACAGCCGGCCCACGGCGAAGTGGGCCCCCACCAGGCTGACGGGCGCCGTGGTTTCCTCGGCCACGGCCATGGCGGCTGTGGCGCTGATCTGGCCGTCGTTGCCGCCGTACTGGAACCCCTCCAGGGGGCGGCCGGCCGTCACGGACAGGTAACAGGTGCCGCTGACCGCGGGGTACTGTTCCCGGAAAGAGAAGGCATGCCGGCCGCGGGCATGCAGCGTGAACCGGACGTCATCCGCCAGGGCCTCGCCCGACGGTCCCAGGCACCGCAGGGTCACGGTTGCCGGCGCGTCCGATGGGTTGATGAAGGAGAAGTGGCTGTCCCCGCCGCCGGCGACACTTTCGCTGACAGGGAGGATCAGCCGGGTCTGCGGCTCCGTCTGGGCCGGGGCGCCATCCAGCCAGGGCCCGTCCTGCAGGGAGGTCAGCAGGAAAAAGCCTTGCAGGCCGGCGTTCAGGGACACCGCCCGCATCCAGGGATTGTACTCGGCCAGGCCATCGCCGAAAATGTCGGACACATAAAAGGCGATCTGCTGGCCTTCATCCACGGCCAGCACCACCGGATTCTCCACATTGGGATCTTCGATCAGCGTGCCGTCTTCGTCATACAGGGAAAAGTATACCAGGGCGTCGCCGGCCCCGGCCGGATTGGCCAGGGCAAAGGCGGTGGCCATTTCCGCCGTGGACTCGCTGATGGGGAAGTCCAGGATACGGTAGGCGCCTTCCACCACCTGGATGAACGCCTCGTCGGGCGACAGGCCGATATAGCCGCCGCCGTGGCCGAAGGCCAGCCAGAGGAGTTCGCGGATCTCCCCGCTGCCGCCCGTGACCGCCGCCGGGATCAGCAAGCCCTGCTGGATGCCCTGGTACAGGTAAATATCCTGTGAACCGGAATTGGCCACGGCCACATCCTCCAGGCCGTCGGCGTTCAGGTCGGCCACGGCAATGGAATTGGGATCCGTCCCCGCGGCCAGGTCCTGGTAGTTCTCGAACTGGAACGCCGGCAATGCGCGAAATGTTTTCAGCAGGCCCGCCCCGGCCGTGCAGACCAGAATGTCGGCCAGGCCGTCGTTGTCGAGATCGCTGCTCTTGAGATCGGTGGGGGCGGCCGCCAGGCCCAGCGACTTGGCTTCCTCGAACTCTCCGTCCCCCTGTCCGCGGAATACGAACACCTGGCGCGTCGGGCCGTCGGCCACGGCGATATCGGCCACCCTGTCGCCGTTGAAATCGGCCGTGTCCATGGCCACCGGCTGCTCGCCCACGGCCAGCGTCTGCTGGAGGGTGAGGTTGCCGCTGCCGTCGTTCAGGAAGATCTGCAGGAGGGCCTGGGCGGCATTCACGAAGGCGTAGTCGGCGATCTCGTCCTGGTTGAAATCGGAGCTGACACCCTCCCCTTCGCCGGCGGCCATCTTGACGGTCCGGCGTGGCGGGGGCGTGCCGCGTTTCCCGGCCCCGTCGGCACCGAACCGTTTGTCGTTGAAGAGGATGTGGATCTCGCCGCTGACGGCGTCGGTCAGGATCACGTCCGGCCGGCCATCGCCGTTGAGATCGTTGACGGTGACGGAATCGGGGAAAAAGTCGAGCTCGATGACCAGCGGCGGCTCGAAGGCCCCCGGGTCCCGGGGCAGCTGGCGCAGAACGGTCAACACCGGCGAATTCCCGAAGATGGCCAGGACGTCATCGAAACCGTCACCGTCCATATCGCCTGCGGCCAGGCGGCGCGGCCGGTCGTTCACCGACACCGGCGTGGGTGTCGCCGCCACCGGGGTGTAATCCCCCACCCGTGGCTCGCGCCAGGCCGTCAGCCGGAAGGGGAACTCTGCGCCGCTGCGCAGGAATATATCCTGGACGGCGATGTAGTATTCACCCGTTTCGGGCAGAAACACCTGGGTGTAGGCGTCACGGCCCCGGTAGTCGTTGTTGAAGCCCAGGTCATAGGGCAGGTAGTTGAACACGTGAACGGCCAGATCGGCCGTGGCGGTGGTGGCCGCGGGCGACGCCAGCGCCTCCACGGACACGTTGACAATATCGCCTTCCTCACCGGTGAAGCGATAAAACCGGAAAGGCGTTGCGCCGTCGAGACTGGCCTCCACGGGCGACGACGCCGCAAGATCGATATCCTCGGCATCGTCCACAAAGAAGAGTGCATAGGATGCCGCACCGCCGAACTCACGGGGCACGGACAGCTCGAGGAAGGTCAGCCCCGGAGCTTCGCCCACCACGGGAAAGACGACGTAGTTGGTGTCGCGGATGATGATATCGTTCCAGACGGCGACGATATCCTCCGGAAAGAATCGGGCCTCGATGGGCAGCTCATCGGGAATGGTGTAGTTGGTGTCGGCGCCGAAATAGCGGGCGGCGCCGGTGGGGATGAAGAAGAGGTTCTCCCACATCTGGAGCTGGATCACGGGTCTTTCCTCCGGTACGGCCTCCAGCAAGAGGCATTGGGAGAATTCGGACGTGTTGCGGTTCAGGGTCGCGGTCAGGGTGATGAAGGAATCCTGCGTCAGAAAAAACTCCGCCGTGAAATAACCGGTGGGATCGGTCTGGACCGCCTCCAGAAACCGCTTCCCCTCCCCATACCCGGAATCGTCCCGCTCGGCCTCGAAGATCTGCACTTCCGCCCCGGCCGGGGCCAGGCCATGGATCCTGAAGCGGTCCAGATTGAAGGCGCTCTCATATTCATAGCTGTACAGAATGGGGGCCGGGACCAGCATGTTGGGGCCGGGCTTCAACTCCCAGGCCAGGAAGGGATTGGGGCCGTCACCTGTGCCGCCGAAATGGCTCAGATCGATGCCCAGATTGCCGTTGGCGTGGATCATGTTCCGGCTGATGGTGTTTTCGCGGGCGTGATACCCGTCCACCAGCACGCCGCTGTATGTGTTCTCCTGGATGATGTTGGCGCTGGAGAGACGGGTCCCGCCCACGAGATTGTCGACACCCCGCAACCAGATGCCCGTACCGTTGGGTCCGAACAAACCCTCGGCGGTCCGGGGACCGATGATATTGCGCTGCATCACGTTCTGGCGGCACTCGGGCGAATCCACCATGATGGCCGCCTCCTCGCAGTTGACAAACGCGTTGCCGCCGAGAGAGTGGTCCTCGCCGATCCGGTTCTGGCTGCTGCCGCCGCCCACGTAGATCCCGAACATCAGCCGCGCCCCGCTGCTGGTGACCCCACCCTGCAGGGATTGACCGAAGAGGCACCCGCCGATGACATTGCCGACAGCCGCGCGGCCGTATAGGAAGAGGCCGATACCTCGGCCGCCGCAGAAGCCGAGGTTGCGGATCATGTTCCCCCCCGACAGGATGCTCAAGATCGCCGTCCCGGCCACATTGGTGGAGGCATTGTCCAGCAGCATGATCCGGATGCGAATCCGGGATTCAAACCCGCCGGTGCCGTCCAACAGCGGGCCTTCGATGACGGTGCCGGCGTCCAGCAGGGCGGGCAGCGGCCGCTGGACGGCGATGGTCCCCGTCTCCGTGGCCGAGTAAAGGCTTTCGTCGAACACGATGTGGTAAAAATCCGCATAGACGTTGCACAGGTGGATGGCCTCGCGCAGGGACAGGATTTCGTCTCCGAAATCGATCTCGTCATCGGCCGGATCCGCCAGGGTATTGACGACCAGTACGTCCTGCGCCACGCCGACTCCCATCCCGGCGAACAGAAAGATCGCCAGTCCGCATAGGGCCCGCCTGCACCTCGTGTCTGTATTCATGATCACACCCCTTTACATGATAACGCGCCGCCGGACCATCGGCGAACTCACGACGGGCGTCGGCTGACGGCCGGAAAGACAGCCGGTTGAACATGGTGTTCGGCCACTCTTTCAATCCCCGGCCGGTGGAAAAGTTTCAAAAAAAGCAACACCGCTGGTCTGCCCGTCCCTCCGCCCGCGCTGCATCCGCCGTCCTGAACCGGGACCCTCGTCCCGGAACATGGGCGCGCCACGCCCGGATCAGGGGCCCGGCTCCTCCTTCTGCCAGCAACGGGCGGTTTCGTCCACGGCCAGGCGGACGATGCGGCCATCCGCCAGACGGACGGGCGCCGTAACGGTAAAGGAAGCCTCATCGGCCCGCATGGTCAGCGGACCGGCCCGGCCGGGGACATCGGGCGTGACGGCTCCCAGTTCGGCCAAGGTGCGGGCGTAGCGGTCGTGCCGCTGACGGTACTCCTGCTGGGCGTACTGCACCTGGTAGAGGAGGAAGCGCACCGCCGCCGTCTCATCGGGCCGGAACGGCACCCACCGGCCCGCCGGCAGGGATGAAAACTGGACATAGCCCCATGTTTCGGGCCGGTGCATGTTGATGACGCCCTGGGGCGACCAGACCCAATTGGCCTCTTCGGAGCCGCCCGGACGTCCGCCCGGCCAGGGGGCCCGCCGGTAACGGCCCTCCTCGACGGTGAAGCCCCACTCCACCCGGGAAAAAGAGATGCGCCAACGGTCCCCGTCCCGCGGCGGACTGGCACAACGGGCGTATTCGGCCATGGCCGCCCAGGGGAAGGCGATCTCCACCGTCCAGTAATGATCCGTATCCGACGGATCGTTGAGGGTGCCATGGATCCAGACCCCGCTCCGCTGGCCCGGCATCTCCCGCACCACGGGCGTGCCGCCGTTCTTGTAGGGCTTGTCCAGAAACAGGTTCCAGACCGTGTTCAGGGCGTTCATCTCGAATTCGTAATATTCGTGCCCGTCGCCGTCGGGATCGATGAACACCTCAAAATCGTTGTCATGGAAAATCACGGAATTCCGCTCCGTCAGCGTCCCCCACACATGGGGCTCCTCCAGCACTGCGCCGACATAGAGATACCGTTCGTCCCACAGCATCTTGAAGCGGGTCGGATAGCGGGGTTCCGGCGCCAGCGCGCCCTCGATATCCACATGCGGCGCCGACCAGGGCGCCAGAGACCAGGAGAGCTCGTCCAGCCGGCCGTCTACCGTCAGGCTCGACAGCGCCCGATGACAGACATAGCCTCGCGGCGATGAGAATGGCAGCGGATTGCTCGCCACGGCGGGCGGCAGCGGCGCCGCCGGTTCCGTCGCGCCGACCCCGGCCAGGGTCATCATGAAGACCGCCAGACCGACCGTTGTCCGGAAACAGTTCCCTCGCATAGAACCTCCCTGCCCAATGTTCGTTTTGCAGTTTCACCGGAATTATACCAGAACCGCCGGTGGGAGACACGGTCCTTCCGGCCATAGAGGCCACGATTCCTGACCTGTCCCCGCCCACAGTTGCCCATCAGGCGGATCGGGCGCGCGGATGAAAAAATGGCCTTGCCGCGAACAACCGCCCGCCGAAGTTCATCCAAAAGATGGTGGATTACGGGCATTCCCCTTTGGTACCATCGGAAACCGGGCCGGACATCCGGGATAATGGCGAATTCACGTCATCACCGGACCCTGCAGGGAATGGGAATTGCGAACATTTTTTGAGGAGGAATCATGTCGAAGAGTTATGTCATCCGGACAACGGGCATCCTGCTGCTGCTGATGGCCGCGTCGGCCACAGCCACTGCCCAGCGAGTCGAATTCGGTCCGTTTATCGGCACCCGCCTGGGCGGCAATGTGGATGTCATCGGACAGGATGCCGTGGATGAGTACGGCGTGAAGGCCAGTATGGCGTATGGCTTCAATTTCGGTATTTTCGTGACCGACCGCATCCAGCTGGAATTTCTCTGGAGCCGTCAGGACACGGAGTGGGATCCCCAGTCCCTCACCGGAGCCGCCCCGGATTTCGTGGCCTCGGACCTGAACGTGGACATGTATCATTTCAATCTGCTCTATCACTGGCGGGACGAGGACGCGCCTGTCCGTCCCTACTTCATCGTCGGGGCGGGCGCCACCCGTTTCGACAATTTTCTGGGCACCGGCGGCGACACCCGCTTCTCCCTGTCGGCCGGGGGCGGCCTCAAACTCTATGTCAGCAAACATCTCGGCTTCCGCTTGCAGGCCCGCTGGACGCCGACCCGCATGGATACGACGCCCGACGTGATCTGTGATTCCTTTGGTTACTGCTGGTCGGTGGAGCGGCCCACCTACCTGCAACAGGTGGAGTTCAGCGGCGGCCTGATCGTCCGCTTCTAGGGGGGCGGCCGCCGACACCGCCGCGCCCCGTTCAATCCCCGGCCGCCCCGTCAGCCCGGCGGCGATTGGTTCAGTCGCTGCCGGGCCTGCAATTCCAGGGTGCGCAGGAAGTCCTTGTACTCATGATGGGCGGCGTTGCGGGCAGGGGACAGCTCGCTGTCAGTGTTGCCCCGCCAGCGCCGGCACAGATAGACGGGTTCCATGACCCGGCCGACGGCGTAATGGCGGCTCAGGGCCAGGGCCACGGCGTAATCCTCGCCGTAACCCACATCGGGAAAACCGAAATGGCGCAGGATCGGCACACAATACGCCCGCGGCGCCCCAATTCCCTCGACCCGCAGCAGGTTGTTGTGACCGTTCTCGGCGGTCCATTCGCGGTGATCCACCACACCCGGGGGAATTTCGTCCAGGTTTTCATCCACCACCCGGTAGCTGCCCACCGCCAGCGCGTATCCGCCTCCGCGCAGACAATCCACCATGGTCTGGAGAGTGTCTGGGCCGGCATACAGGTCGTCCGAATCCAGCTGGACGGCATAGTGCCCGCACATATCCAGGCTGACGGCATACTGCCAGCAGCCGCCGATATTGAGACCCGTGCGGGGTGGCACCAGGTGCCGCACCGGCGCATGGCGCGCCGCCAGTTCTTCGAGTACGCGGGACGTGCCGTCGGTGGAATGATTGTCCACCACCAGGATGTTGAAGGCGAAATCGGTTTCCTGACTCGCCGCGCTTTCCACGGCCTGGGTGATGGTGCCCGAGCGGTTGCGGACAGGAATGACGACACTGGCCAGCACGCTGTCGTTTTTCTCCACCGGCAGGATGCGTCCTTCCCGTGGCGGCAGCCAGGCTTGACAACGGCGCAAATGGCTGCTGAAGAGCTGTTCCAGCTCCATCTGTTGTTCACGGTTTTGCGGCGCCAGATAGGCGAAATGCTCCGCCTGGCGGTCCACGGCCTCATTCGGGCGCATGGTGTAGAGAAACTCCGGTATATGCTGTACCTGGCCTTCCCGTACGAAACGGTAGAACATTTCCATCAGGCCGCCCCAACGGCTGGGCCAGAGGGCGCCCTTGCGGCTCAGCATCTCCCGCACGGCCGCCATGCGCAGCACCACCAGCGGCCCCAGGGGGAACGTATCCCGCCCCGAACCCGGCTGAAACAGCGGCAGGTGAATATCCACCGCCTCATGATCACTGGCGAAACGCCGGTAATGGCTGTACAGGAACCCGGCGCCGACACTTTCGGCCGCCTGGCCGAACCGGCGAAAAAAGGTATCGCCGGGGATGAACACTCCCGGCTCGCGGATGATGGCCAGGTAATCGGTGGTCACGGCCTGCAGCAAATGCTCCATGGTCCGGCCGGGGATGAACGTCGCCTCCCTGACCTCGACCACCTGGGGCGCCGTATCTTCCGCATAGTGGACGTCGTCGGGATGAATCAGCACGATCTGCGCCACTTCGGCGGCCTGCAGCCACGGGGCCAGGCAATAATGCAGGGCACAGCCGTATGGATTCCAGATGAAAACGGTCCACTGACTCATCCACCCTTCCTTCCGTCTCTGATCCTGCTCTCCGGGACCGGCGGGCCGGGCCACCGGCTCCCGCCGGGACGGGACACCGCACCAGGGAGGCTCCCGGAGGATCAACCATCGCCGCCCACCGCCGCCGCCGGGCGCACGATGGTCACGCCGCTCATCCGGTGCTCCTTGAGAAACGCTTCCACCGGCATGATCACCACGCTGCCCCGGCTCTTGCCGGCATGGGCCAGCAGAATGTGGACATGCCGCCGGAGGAGCACGCCGGTATGAAAATAATCGAGATTTTTGCGCAAGGAAACAAAAAAGGCCAGATCACCGGAACGAATGAAGGGGCGGATCCGCCGGAAGGTCGCCTTGGGCCAGCCGCGCACCACCACCGGTCGTTCCCCGAGAGCCGGCAAGGCGCTGAGCACACGCGGCCACTCCTTTTCCGGGAGCAGCGCCGGCACCAGCCGCAGGATCCGCCCGGCGGCGCAGTTGGCGTCGATCCAGTCCGTCATGTAATGGAGGCGCTGAAAATAATCCACTACCCCGTCACGGTAGCGCAGGTGGCGCAGAAAATTCATGAACTCTTTTTCCCGGGTGGTGGACGCCAGAGCCGTCACCGACTCCGTGAAGGTCACGCAGTCAAAGGCATGGAGGCACACCCGGAATTCTTCCGTCTGGGCGGGACCGCCGCCCAGGGGATCCGTCTGGTACGGATAGCCCTCCAGCGTCTCGCAGATGCGCTCCACCCGCTCTGCGTACGTCAGGCTGGCCGGCGCTTGACGGCACAGAAAACGGTAGTTTTCATTAAAATCCGGGTGCACGACCTGGGGGAAATTCATTGGAGCGATTATACCATTTTTTCTGTCATTCAGCCCCGGATTTTATTATAATGGTATTTCCATACTCTGTATTGGCACTGATCGAATCCTCTGGTCAGATCCACACTGTATCAAAAAGAAATCCCGCTAAGGAGACTGTATGTCGCGCAAATACCGACACAAAGGCTACATGAGCAACGATGACGACCAGCGGCAACGCCCTCGGGGCAAGCGGAACGATTCATACACGCGCGGCCGGGTGGAGACGAGCTACCGCCGAACCATCCGCTGCGTGGAATGCTCGGCCACGGTAAATTTCATCGATGAACTGAAAATTACCGACACCTGCAAGAATTGCGACGCCGATCTGCACACCTGCCGGAACTGCAAGTTCTTCGATCCGGGCGCCCCCAACGAGTGCATGAAACCCGTCACCCAGCGCATCGAGAGCAAGAACACCCGCAACGTGTGCGAACTGTTCCAGCCCAAAGTCCTGGTCGAGAAAGCCGTCGAGGCCAAGAAGAACCAAACCGCCGATAACGCCCGCCAGGCGTTCGAAGACCTCTTCCGTTAACGAGCCGCACGGCGCATCCGCCTCCTGCCACCGTCGACGAAGATTCCGGCCTGAACCGGCCGGAGACAGGGTGACGTGCGTCGCCACCACGGCCGGCGCCGGGCCGCGGTCCGGCCGCCCCCTCAAGGGGTCGCCGGCCGCTCCTCTTGCGCCGTGAACACCGTCACCAGGATCGCCATGCCGATGGCGGCGAAGAAGGTGACGGCCATGGCCGTCACGGTTTTGTCCCAGCCGGTGACGATCCAGACCACGGTGGTGATGAGGCCGGTGAGGAGGGCGGTGATGACGCCGCGGGAGCCGAAACGGTCCCAGTAGAACGACAGCAGCACCGCCGGCGCGAAAGAGCACCCGATGCCGGCCCAGGCGTGGCTCACCAGCGAGTAGATCTTGGCCGGGCTGAACAGGGAAAGCCCCAGGGCCAGCGCGCCGATCACTACCACCGAAATGCGGGAAACGGCCAGCACGGTCCGGTCATCGGCATTGCCCCGGCGGATGGCCCCCTTGAAGACGTCCTGGCTGATGCTGGACGCCGCCACCAGCAGCATGCTCTGGGCGGTGGAGATCATGGCCGCCGCCGCGCCGGCCAGCAGAATGCCGGCCAGCCACCAGGGGAACAGTTTCTCGATAACATACGGCAGGATGGTCTCCGAGTCCTGTACGGCGTTGGGTCCATAGAGCACCAGGGCGCACAGGCCGGTGAGCACCACGCCCGTATAGGCCAGGACCGTCCAGACGATGGCGATGTTCCGCCCGATCCGCACGTTGCGGTCGTCACGCATGCCCATGAAGCGGGCGTTGAGCTGGGGCTGCCCGCCCAGGTAGCCGAAAAACCAGGCGAAATTGTTGAAGATGAGCAGGCCGGCGGCGAAGCCCACCGTTGTCCCCGTCAGGGAATCCATGCCCGGACCGGCCGCGGCCAGGGCCGCCCCGAAACTCGTCGGGCCGTTCACCACATGGACGAGCATGATGACGGGTGTGACCACCAGGGTCGTGATCATGAGTAGGGACTGAAACGTGTCCACCGCCACGACGCTGATGAACCCGCCTACGGTGGCATAGGCCAGGATCACCGCCGCCGCCACGATCTGGCCCCAGACCGGGTCGAAACCGAAAATGGGCACGATTTTTTCGCCGGCCCCGTTGAATTGGGCCCCCACATAAAAAATGAAGAAGAAGACGATGATGAACGTGGAGAGCAGCCGGATGGTGTTGGCCTTGCGGGGGAACTTGGCCGAAAAATACTCGGGCATGGTCAGGGCGTTGTACTGCTTCGCTTCCTGGCGGAACTTGCGCGCCAGGGCCACCCAGGCAGTGGTAATGCCTGTCAGGCAACCCAGGCCGATCCAGATGCCCGACAGGCCCGTGGCGTACACCATGCCGCTGAAGCCCAGGAGCAGCCAGGCTGATTCGCCCGTGGCCCGTTCGGAGAGCGCCAGCATCCAGCCGGGCAGCTGCAGGCCGCCCAGGACGAAATCCGATTGCGACTTGGTCCGCATGGCCTGCCACAGGCCCAGCAGCATGGTCAGACCCAGATAGGCGATAAATATCCAGAACATAGATCCTCTCCTCCTGGCGGAACTCGCCTCCGGCGCCGATCCATCGTTTCGGACCGGCACGCGGGAACAGCGTGCGTGAACGTGACGCCATCATAGCATTCCGTTATTTCTCCGCTCAACCATAAATTCCCGTTCCACCGCGAGCCCGCACCTGACCTGTGGGATGAAACCGTCGACGGGCTGAAATTTCACGGTTCGTGAATATCTGGTTGATTTTGCCGCCAAACAGGCGGATTCTGAAGCCGACCCTGATTTTCGGAGGGGGAATACCACCTTTTAACAACCCAATAACATTCGGCTAACAATCGGGTGGGACAATCCGCACTCGGTTTACCTGGAATACATTTTTTTTAAGGAGTGTTGGGATGAAAAAATGCTCTCTCTTCGTCAGCCTGGTGATGCTGATCGCCCTCTGTGGCGTGGCATTCGCCCAGGATTCCGAATCCGACATGGACAAGATGCAGCGAAAGATCAAGCAGCTGGAAGAGCAGATCGCCCTGCAGCAGGCGATGCTGGAAGAGCTGAAGTCCGAGCTGCAGTCCAAGCAGACGCAGGATACGGACGCCATCAAGCAGGTGGCCAAGGACACCGTCGACAAGGAAATGGCCCACTACAAGGGCGTCAAGGACCTGAAGATCGGCGGCGACATCCGCGTGCGCTACGAGCCCACCCTGTATGACGCCTCCGGCAAGGAAGACCGGCATCGTTACCGGATGCGTTTTCGTTTCAAAATGAGCAAGGAATTCAAGTACGGTGTGGCCGGCCACATCCAGCTGGCTACGGGCAGCGCCAAGGCCGTCAACGGCGTGGACCTCGGTTCCGAGCCCGTTTCCACCAACCAGACCTTCGACCGCAGCTTCGAAGAGAAACCGTTCTGGGTGGACCAGGCCTACATCACCTGGACCCCCGAGGGCCAAAACTACTTCACCTTCGGCGGCGGCAAGTACGCCAATCCCCTGACTACCACCTGGATTGTCTGGGACTCCGATGTCAATCCCGAAGGTTTCTACCAGACCCTGAACTACAAGGCCGACAATTACGGCGTGTTCCTGACGGCCACCCAGATGATGCTCAAGGAAAACTCCAGCAAGGCTGACGCCTTCATGGTCGGCTTCCAGGGCGGCTTCGAGGTCAAGGGCGAGATGGCCAGCGCCAAGGTGGCAGCCGGCTACTCCGACTACCGTGATTATGAGTGGAACTACATCTACAGCAACGGCAACACCGTGGGCACCCTGCCCGACGGCACCGTCGGCCTGACTGCCGGCGATTTCAACATCGTCGACGTGTACGGCGAAGTGGGCTTCAAGACGTCCATCCCCATCAAGCTGCAGTTCCACTATGCCAAGAACACGGGCAACGATCTGACCACCGGCGACTACGCCAACGAGGACCAGGCCTACCTGTTCGGCGGCAAGATCGGTTCGGCCAAGAAGCAGGGCTCCTTCGAGCTGGGCGCCTGGTGGGCCCATATCGAGGCCAACTCCACGGTGGGCGCCTTCACCGATTCCGACTTCGGGCACAACAACCGCGAGGGCCTGAAGGCCAGTTTCGCCTACCAGATCTACGACAACCTGCAGCTTGGTTTCGCCTATTTCCGCACCGACCGGATCATCGGCGAAGACCTGTGGAACAAGCTCCAGTTCGACCTGATCTTCAAATTCTAGCATTTTATCTTTTTCAGATCGTGAAAGGGATGGCCGTTCGCGGCCATCCTTTTTTTATGGTCATTGCCAATCCTTGCCGGATTGCCTAAAATGAGAGGAGCAGGCTCCGCCCACCGGTGAAAAACGTACGGCGGCCGGAACCCGATCCAACGCCCCTTCCAGGAGGATGACGGATGACGGCTTTGTTATCGGTGCTCAAGGAATTCATTCAGCTGGAGCAGGTCACGGGGGCGCTGGTCCTGGACCGCTCCGGCAACGTTCGGGAAGGCATCTCCAGCGGCGGGTCGGTGGACACCGACGCCGAAGCCGCCGCCCTGGGCCGGGGCGTGGCAGCCGCCAAATCCCTCGGCCGGGACCTGGATATGGGCGAACTGATCCAGGGCACCTTCGAGTACGAAGACTGCCTCCTGGTGGTCACGCCGCTGGGCGCCCACGCCGTGCTGGTGATCCAGGCCGATCGCGACGCCAATCTGGGCCGCATCCGCCTTCAGCTCCAGCGGCAGAAGAAGGCCATCCTCCAGGCGCTGGCCGGCTGATTCCGCCCCCTGTCCGCAGAACTGACCGGCCACGTTTTTCACCCGGCCATTGAACATTTCCCCCGTCTTCACGTACACTATTTCTTTCCAGTTCCGCCCACGGAGGTTTCAAGATGAGTCTATCGCCGTTGCGTCGTATCTGTCTGGTCGTTACCCTGAGTCTGGCCGTGGCCGTCATGGCCCTGCCGGCCGAAGCGCCGGCCACGCCTGTTCCGGCCTGGCTGCAGCTGGGCCCGCTGCCGCAGCCGGCGCCGGCGTTCGCCGGAGAGGCGGAGACGGAGTGGCCCGCCGCCCGCCGGCTGGACTACCCGGATCTCCCCCTCGACCGGCTGGTGCCCGTCGCCGACGCCGGCGTGCAATGGCTGCCCGGCGAAGTGAGCCGCTGGCTCGCCCACGACACCGCCCAATGGAGCGGGACGGCCGCCAACGGAGCGGTGGTCTGTCTCGCCGCCTATCTGGAGGTGAACCGCTGGCTGGAGGCACCGCTGGCGGTCCATTGCGCACACCCCGTCCGCGTCTATCTGGACGGCGCCCAGGTGGCGGAACGGCCCAAACCGGACGCCAGCGGCCCCGTGACCGTGCCCCTCAAACTGGAACCGGGCAAGCATCTGCTGCTGATCAAATCGGTGCACGCGGCGGACGCCGCTACGGCCTGGACCATTTCCGCCGACCTGACCATGCCCCATTACGCCGCCCCGGCCGATCTGGCCTTCAGTCTCGTGCCGGAGCGTCCGCTGTCCATCCCGGACATCCTGGACCGGCCGGCCATCACCATGGCCCGCATTTCCGCCGATGGCGCCTTCGCCGCCGTTTCCTACCGCCGCATGATCCCCGGTACGGACCAGAGCGAAAGCTGGACGGAAATTCTGGCCCTGCCCGAGGGGGACACCCGGACCGTCATCCGCACCGGCCGCCCCCTGTCCGGTTTTCAGTGGGCGCCGGCGGGCCACGCCTTCGCCTACACCGCCCCGGTGAACAAGGGGACCACCACCCTCTTCACAGGCGACCTGGACAGCGGCCGCATCGAGCCCCTGCTGGAAAACCAGAAGGAATTCGACGGCTTTGAGTGGAGTCCCGACGGCGACTGGATCCTCTTTTCCCGCACCCGCAAATCCGACCCGCCGCCCGAACATGTCAAGCGCATGCGCGACATTCCCGACCGCTGGTCCACCTGGCGCGACCGCTCGTTCCTTTACTCCGTGACCGTGCCCGACGGCATCGTCCGCCGCCTCACCGCCGGCGAGCTGTCCACCGACGCCGCGGCCATCCACCCCGACGGCCGCCGTCTCCTCTTCACCCGCACCACCGTGGATTACGAACAGCGGCCCTACGCCGGCACCGAACTCTACACCCTGGACCTGGCGACCCTCGAGAGTGAACGCCTGTGGTCAGGCGCCTGGTATTCCGGTTGTGCCTGGTCGCCGGAAGGGGACAAACTGCTGGTCCTGGGCGGGCCGGCCATGTTCGGCGACCGGGGCGTCAACGTTCCCGACGGCCGGGTGCCCAATGACTACGACACGCAGCTCTACCTGTTCGACCCCGCCGGCGGCGAAACGCGGGCCCTCAGCCGGAATTTCCATCCCAGCATCACCGGCGGCGTCTGGCACCGCCCCGACGGCCAGGTCTACCTGTCGGCCATCGACGGCTCGTATGTCCGCCTGTTCCGGTTCGATCCGGCCAGCGGTGAATACACGCCCATCTCCACCATGGTGGACGTGGTGAACCAGTTCGACGTGGCCGCCGGCTCGTCGTGGGCCGTATACCACGGCTCGTCGGCGGCGGCGCCGCCGGCCCTGTACCTGCTGAACCTGGCCACCGGCGAATCCCGCCTGTTGCGCGAACCGGCGGCCGCGGATTTCGCCCATGTCCGGCTGGGTGAGGTTCGCGACTGGTCTTTCGTCAACGAGCGCGGCACCACCGTCCACGGCCGCGTCCACCTGCCGCCCGATTTCGACCCGCAGAAAAAATACCCCTGCATCGTCTACTATTACGGCGGCACCAGTCCCGTCACCCGCGATTTCGGCGGCCGGTATCCAAAAAACTGGTATACCGCCCAGGGGTACGTGGTGTACGTTCTGCAGCCGAGCGGTACATACGGCTACGGCCAGGAGTTTTCCGCCTGGCACGTCAACGACTGGGGAAAAATCGTGGCCGACGAAATCATCGACGGCACCAAGCAGTTCCTGGCGGCCCATCCCTTCGTCGATCCACAGCGGGTCGGCTGCATGGGCGCCTCCTACGGCGGCTTCATGACCATGCTGTTGCAGACCCGGACCGACATCTTCGCCGCCGCCATTTCCCACGCCGGCATCAGCTCCATCGCCAGCTACTGGGGCGAAGGCTGGTGGGGCTATACGTACAACGCCGTGGCCGCCGCCGGCAGCTTCCCGTGGAACCGGCCCGACATCTACATCGACCAGAGCGCATTGTTCCACGCCGACAAGATCCGCACCCCGCTGCTGCTGCTGCACGGCTCGGCCGACACCAACGTGCCGCCGGGCGAAAGCGTCCAGCTGTACATCGCCCTGAAGCTGCTGGGCCGGGAAGTGGAATTCATCGAGGTCCTGGGCGAGGATCACTGGGTCCTGGATTACACGAAGCGGATCATCTGGTACAAGACCATCATCGCCTGGTTCGACCGCTGGCTGAAAGACCAGCCCCAGTACTGGGAAGAACTGTATCGCGACAAGTAAGGCGCCGTCCCCGTGCCATCCCGTGGCGGACCGGCCGTTTCCGGGCGCCGGTCCGCCGCGTTCACCCGCTTCACTTTCCCGCGAAAATGCGCTACAATCTGTCCCGGACCAGGAGGTGCACCCATGCCGATCTTCGAGTATCGCTGCCGAACATGTGATCTGGAATTCGAGAAGCTGGTGTTCAGCCACACCCCCGCCGCCGAAATCCGCTGCACCGACTGTGACAGCGGCGATGTGGAAAAGCTGCTCTCCACCTTTGCCTTTACGGGCACCACCCGCAAGAGCGGCAGCAGCGGCTCATCCTCCTGCGGCTCCTGCCGCGGCGGCTCCTGCCGTGGCGGTTCCTGCAGCTCCTGCACGTGTCACTGACCCGCCGGTGACTGCCCCTGGGCCGACTCAGAACAGCACCGCCAGCCCGGCACCCACATAGACGTCGGGCGCGGCATGGTTGAGGCCCACCCCCATCCGGACATCCAGCTGTACATGCCGGGCCAGGCCGTATGTATAGCCGTGCTGGATCATGTACGCCGTATCCCCGTCCTCCGGCACTTCCACAATGAGCTCGGCGAACGTTCCCCAGCGCTCGCTGAGTCCGATGCCCGCGACAAGGCTCGACGCCCAGAAAAACTCGCGGTCGTCGCCGGCCGTCGGCCAGGCGGCCACCACCTGGCCAGCCAGCCCCACCCGCTCGCTCAGGTCCCGGGAGAGGACGAATTTCAGCTCCGGATCGTACCCGTCACTGGTAAACCCCTCCGCACCTGTAGGCAAATACATGGTCGCCAGGAAGGCCGCGCCCCAGGCGGCGCCCGACGGGCCGAGCTGGACCTTGAGGCCCACGGAGCTGTCGACAAAGCCCGAATCATCCCGGTCGCCGTGAAGCCAGACGTAATCGGGCACACCCAGCCGCAGCTCCAGGCGGGGCAGGAACGCCCAGCGAACCAGCATTTCCGCCGCGTTGAACTCGTGCGCCCCGGCGGCCAGCCGCTGCCAGGTAAAACCGCTCTCCAGCTGGATCCGGGAGAGAGGCACGACAAAGGCGCTCTCCGTGTAATCCGGCCGGTCGGTGATCAACTCGTCATCGGCGGCCTGCCCGGACATGGTGAGGGCCAGCCAGACGATCAGGCTCATGTACGTGAAGCGCAAAACGCGTTCTGGGCTCATGATGAAGTCCTTTATCAGCGATTTGGGACGTGATGGAAAAGGTCCGGACCAGACACCCGTCCACGGGGGTCTGGCTCCGACATGCCGCGCCCGTGATCCGGCAGGATGGCTGCCTGTACGGCGAGGTATCTGGCCAGCAAGATGATCACTCCACGCCGGGGACCGGCCAGGGAACCAATTTGGCGAAAAAAACGTGTCATCATCACTCTCAGCCGGTTCAGCAGGTATCCAAGCCATCCTAGCACAACTGTCTTTTCGCTCGCCAGCGCGAAGCCGCATCGAGACACATCCGACTTGAACCCGCGGGCCGGTTACGTTAATCTAGATCACCTGAAAATCCGGGCGCCTTCCGCCGGCAACGGGTGAGCGCCCTTCACGCGAGGTCGGCCATGAACCGCTTTTTCTGGCGCCGGGTGACGACCCTCACCCTGACTCTCTCTTTTTTGCTGATGGTGTATTCCGGGATCATGCTCTTCGTAACGCCACCGGGCCGGATCGCCCACTGGGCCAACTGGTCCCTGTGGGGACTGACCAAGGAGCAATACAGCGCCGTGCACATTAATTTCATGGTCCTGTTTCTGGCGGCGGCCGCGCTGCACATCTATTTCAACTGGAAGGTTCTCATTGCCTTTCTGAAAAACAAGGTCCGCCGGCTGGTCGTCCTTAACCGCGAATTCATCATCGCCCTGGTGCTCTGCCTGGTGGTACTCACGGGTACATTGCTCCAATGGCCGCCGTTCCGGAACCTGATGGCGTTCAACGAACGGGTCAAGGATTCGTGGGCCCGGAGCTACGGCGAGCCACCCTATGGCCATGCCGAGCTCTCCTCCCTGCAGCTGCTGAGCCAGCGTCTCGGACTCGATCCCGACCAGGCCCGACAACGCCTGGAAGCCGGCGGATTCCGCGTGGAAGGCCTGCAGCAGACCCTGGCCGATATGGCCGAGAAGAACGGCGTGTCGCCGCAGGCGCTGTATGAAACGCTGCTACCTCCCGCCGGCCCCGGTGAACCGGTGGTCCGGACGTCTGACGATGACCTGAACATCCCCGGCCTGGGCCGCAAAACCCTGGCCGAACTGGCCGAACGGGGTCTGTTCCGGTTGCCCGACGCCCTGCGCCGGCTGCAGGACCGGGGAGTGGCGGCCACGGCCGACACCCCCCTCAAGGAAGCGGCCGGCCCGCTGGGCATAAGTCCGCGCGACCTCCTCACCCTGCTGCGCCAGCCGGAGGACCGCGACAGTCAATGAAAAGGCAGCGCACCCTCTTCAACATCTTCGGAGCCGTGGGCATCCTCCTCAGCCTGGTCCTCATCGTGGACGCCGTGGTCACGTACTTCCACGTGTCTGGACATCTGGCCGAGGATCACCTGACGCGTGAAGCCGGCCGCTATATCTCGGAACTGGAGGTCATGGCCCGCAATACCCCACCCACCGGGACCACCGAGCTTCTGGATGCCCTGGAGCGCTTCCGCCAGATGAATGCCGGGCAGATCGCCTGGCTGCGCATCGCCGATCACGAGGGCCGGATCCTGGCGGCATCGGGCGACAGTCCGGTCGGCCCCCTGCGTGTCGAGATCGTTCAGGCCCTGCTGGACCAGCGGGTCCAGAGCGTATCCAAGGAACTCATTTACCGGGACACGGTTCATCAGGTGGCCACCCTGCCCTTCCGGTTCCGTTTCGAGGGCGAGAGATCCCTGGCCCGGCCGGCGGACGCGCCCGCCGGCCGACCCCGCTTCAAACTGGTGGAGATCGGGCTCCAATCCCCCGGCAGCGCGGACCCCTTCGGACCGTTGCGACGGAATCTGCTCATCAGCCTGACGGCGGCGGGTGCTCTGTTCGTCGCCATGATCGGCCTGCTGCTGCTCATGGGACAATACGTCCGTCATCGGGAACTCCAGCAGCAACTCCGGCTGGCCCGGCGGGTCCAGGCCGAATTGCTGCCCGCCACCTGCCCCGAGTGCCACCCCCTGGACTTTGCCGCCGAATTCCGACCATATTGGGAAGTCGGCGGGGACTTTTACGACCTATTTCAGACCGATGACGGGCAAACGGTGATTCTCATGGGTGACGTTTCCGGCAAGGGACTGCCGGCGGCCCTGCTGATGGGCGTCGTTCACGGCGCCATTCACGCCTATGCCCGGGCGGGAATGGCGGCTGACCTGGCCCGGCTGGCCGGGCGCCTCAACACCCAGATGCATGACCGGACCGGGGGTCGTCATTTCATCACCCTGTTCTGGGGCATGTTCGACCCGCACAGCGGCCTCCTGCGCTATGTCAACGCCGGCCACCACCCCCCGCTTCTGGTGACGCACGCCCCGGCAGAAACGGCACCCCAGCGCCTGGAAACCGGCGGCCCGGTCATCGGGCTACTGCCCGAAGGGGAGTTCGAAGAAGGTATGACCACTCTCCGGCCCGGCGATACCCTGATCCTGTTCAGCGACGGACTGGTGGAAGCGGAGAACGCCGCCGGCGAAGCGTTCGGCGAAAGCCGGATCGCCGACACGCTCCTGTCCTGCCACCGGCACACCGCCCGGGAAATCCGCGACCGGGTCATCGCCGCCGCCCTCGACTTCACCGGTCATACCGCCCCCCACGATGATCTGTCACTGCTGGTGGCCCAGGTCCGACCGCCGGTGGTCCCCTCATCCGGCAAGTAACGTCCGCCCCGATTCTCCCCTCGCCTGCCGGCGGAGATGTTCCCTGCCCGGCACCTCACCTTAAAGGGGACCTTGCGTCAGCCCCCTCATGCTGTTATATTTGGCAGCAAGTGCAAACAATCACCAAAACAGGTAAAGGGGATTTCGCATGGCCAAGAAAACATCGGGTTGGATCATCGGTTGCGGCATTGCCCTCGGCGTGATGATCCTCATCGTCGCCGCCCTCGTCGGCGGCGGCTATTTTTTCGTGCGGGAAATCGTGGATGAAGTCAAGGAACTCGAAGCGACCTCGGAAGAACTGACCGCCGCCTATGGCCGAATGGCCGATTACTGCCCGCCGCCGGCCGGAGATCTGCCGGCCGAACGGATCGAAACCTTTCTGGATGTCCGGCGGGCCAGCGAACCGGTGCGGACCGAACTGGCCGACGCCTTCAAGTCCGTATCGCAGCAGATCCGGCGGGCCGAAGAGGACCAGCAGGAGGAATCCGTCTTCGACGTGCTGAAGATCATCGGCGACGGGGCGGGCATCCTGCCGGGGATGTTCACGTATTTCAAGGCCCGTAACCGGGCCCTGCTGGATTACGGCATGGGTCGCGGCGAATACGCCTACCTGTATATCGTCGTCTACTATTCGTGGCTGGGCCATTCGCCGGCCGACGGACCGCCCTTCCAGATCACCGACGGCCATCCGCGCGGGGGCGGCATCCAGTGGCAGGTGGACGAGGATTCGAAACCGGGCCAGCCGCAATCGCCCGCCGAGATCGAGGCCCGGCGCCGGGCGCAGATCACCCGCCTGGCGCGCGACATCGCCCTGCCCATCCTGCGCAACCAGCTGGCGGCCCTGACCGAGTCGCCCGAGGATGAGGCACATGAACAATGGCGCCGGCAGCTGGCGGAGGAAATCCGCTTTCTCGAAGAGGAACCGGAGCGCCTGCCCTGGGCGGAGGGGCTGCCCACCGTCATGCGCGACGCGCTGGAGCCTTTCCGGGAGCCGCTGGAGCGCAGCTATGACCGCCAGATCAATGCCCTGGAGCTGATGCCGTTTCAGGAGAATATCCACAACCACTAGCGCGCTGTCGCCCCGGGGGCACGTTCCGGCGCCTCCTTTGGCGTCCCTGTTCACCAAATAATGTGGAGTTTTTTACCCCTTTTTCATGAATACTGCATCTGTTAGGGGTTGCGTTCCGCGAGCGATGCTGGACGCCGTCCAGGCGAAAACGTACGGCGGCGCAACCGATACGAGGATTTGTCATGTTTGAACAGCTGAACCATCTGGAAGAGCATATTCGGGAAATCATCGCTGAAATGAAAAATTTCGAGCAGATCGCCCGCCGGCTCGTCCCTTCACCGGGTGAAATTCCCGATCTGCCCGGCATCGACATCTACGGTGAAGTGCGTCCGCTCAAGGGCGCCGTCGGGGGAGACCACATCATCTACGTGGACTTCAACAAGCGCTACGACCTGGCCGCCCGGATTCGGGACGCCCGGAAGAACGGGCGCGAGGAGATCATCCCCCACCTGGAGAAGAACCGTCACCGCGCCGGCATTCTGCTGGCCGACGTCTCCGGCCACCGTTTCACCGACGCCATGCTGGCGGCCATGCTGCACCAGGCCTTCCTGCTGGGCGTACTCTACGAGCTGGACTATTCCGGCAACGTGACGCCCCGGCTCATCGAGAACATCAACTCCCGGTTTTACCAGTCGTCCAGCGTGGGTAAATATCTGACCCTGATCTATGGCGAGATCAGCGACAGCGGCGCGTTCCAGTTCATTTCGGCGGCCCATCCCAACCCGGTGGTCTTCTCCCATGAATACGACCGGATCATCGACATCGCCGAAGACCAGCTGCTGACCTATCCGCCCATCGGCACCATGACGTCGCGCGAGGACGTGGACGCCCGCGGCAGCCAGAGCATGCTGGGGGCCAAGGAGAATTACCGCACCAACAAGATCAGCCTCATGGGCCACAGCGACATCATGCTCCTGTTCAGCGACGGCTTCGCCGAGCATGAGGACGCGGAGCAGCAAACCTATTTCCAGACGCGCCTCGAGGACAAGCTGCGGCAGGTCAAGATGCTGTCCGCCCGGGACATTTTCAATGCCCTGCTGACGGACATGCTGGCCTTCGCGCCCCCCCAGGACGACATCAGTCTCATCGTGATCAAAAAAACGGGCTGAGAACCGCCGGCACAGGGAGAGCGGCCCGCCGGCACACGGCCATGGGCCCGGTGGATCTTCCCATTGAATCCGGCCGGCGGATGGCCTATAGTAGCGGCCATACGGCCGGCCACCGGGCAGACGACCGCCCGGTGCCAATTCCGGCCCGCAAGGAGCCGCCCATGCCCCGTCCGGGAAAGCGCCTGGTGAAGATTGCCGGTTTGGCGACGCTGCTCTTTTTGCTCAGCGCCCTCAGCCTGGTTTGGTACGCCGGCCGCCGGCTGGGTACAGGACGGGAAACACCGGCCGAAGCCTGGCAAAACCTTCACACCGCCGTCAACTATCTGCGCTACCGCCCCGTGGCGCCATGGATGCCCTCCCCCCTGCGCCACACGCCCCGCCGTCACCTGTTGTGGGAACTGGAAGCCGCCCGGGCCGCCGGCGACCCTGCCGCGGCGGCGCGCATCAACGCCCGGCTGGCCCGGGAAGCTTTCCAACGGGCCTGGCGGACCATGCAGGCCTGGTCGACGGTCCGCGATCCGGAGTCGGGACTCCTCCCCCGCCGTATTACCCCGCCCCAGCCTTTCTGGAACGGCAAGGACACGGCTGCCGATCTTCTGCCCTTCCTGCTCGCGGCAGGGCTGTACCTGGATGAACCGGCGGCGGACATCTGGCTGGACGTCATGGACCGGGACCGGCGGCTGAGCGGTCCCCTGCCCCGGCGGATCCTGTTTCGCCCCACCCGCATCGCCGACGAAACGCCGGCCGAGATGGTTTTCGGCGCCTCGGAATACGCCAAGGACGGGCTGCTGGCCCTGGCCGAACGTTTCGGCCGCGGTCCCTGGTTCGACCGGCTGGCGGAGATCATGTCCGCCCTGGTGGACGGCGCCGCCGTGGAGACGCCCCACGGCCGCATCTGCGCCACCGACACCGAGGTCAACGGCGAGATGCTCCAGGTTCTCTGCCGCCTGTACTGGGCCACCGGCCACCCGCCCTACCTGGCCATGGCCGAGCGCATCGGCGACGCCTATTTTCTGGAGATCCTCCCGCACAACCACTCCCTGCCGGCCCATGACTGGGACTTCACGACGAACACACCCGCCAATCCCAAATTCCGCCTGCGCGATCACGGCAGCGAGATCATCCCCGGATTGACGGAATTGTATATCCTGGAAAAATTGCGGAACCGGCCGCGGGCGATGCGCTATCGCCCGGCCCTGCAGCGGATGCTGGACCGGCTGCTGGTCATCGGCCGCTCCGCCGACGGGCTCTGGGTGAACGCCGTGGATCCCGCCAGCGGCCGGGTCCTGTCGGGCGGAGTCATCGATACCTGGGGGTATATCGTCAATGCCTACCAGGCCTTCGACCTGGTGGAGGGCACGACCCGTTATCGCGAAGAGATCATGCGGGCCATGCGCGGCGCCGCCGCCCGTCGCTCCTTCCCCTGGGAGGGCCGCCACATGGACGGCCACGCCGACAGCCTGGAGAGCATGATGTACCTGCTCCCCTGGTTCGATCTGCCCGCGGGCCGGCGCTGGGTGGACGACGAGATGGAAGTGCTCTTCGCCCGCCAGCAGCCCGACGGACTTGTGGAAGCCGATTACCTGGACGGCAATTTCATCCGCACCACCCTGCTCTACGCTTTCTACAAAACCGCCGGCCTGCGACCTGATCCCTGGCGGGCGGACCTGCAACTCGGCGCGGAATGGCAGGCCGACACGGGCACCCTGCACGTGCATCTGGCCAGTGAGAAGCCCTGGTCGGGCCTCATCCGTTTCGACATCCCCCGCCACCGGGAATTCTGGAACCTGCCCCTGGATTACCCCCGCCTCAACAGCTCGCCCGAATGGTTCACCGTCGAACGGGACGCCTCCTACGAGCTCCAGGTTTCGGGCGCCCCCCGGCCGGAGCAGCTGCGCGGCCGGTCCCTGGCCACGGGCGTACCGGTCCGCCTGAGCGGCGGCGGCACGGCGGTGCAATGGACGGTGCGGCGGCAGGAACATGAGTGACCCAACCCGACTCGTTCCCCATTCCATTGCGCCACAGAAAACAAAGCGGCGTCTTGCCGCCGCACTCCACAGGCTGCGCCGTTTCACTGAAAACAAAGCGCCGTTCCGGCTTCGTCCCGCAAGGCGGGACTTCGCCGTGACATGCGAGCGGGCACACTCCACAGGCGGCTACGCCGGCCGGCGCCGCCAGCTGATGACGTACAGACCGGCGACGATGAACACCCCGCCCACCAGCTGCGGCCAGGCCAGGGATTCGCTCAGGAACAGCCAGGCCAGGGTGCCCGAGGAAAGGGGCTGCAGGGTGGTGTACGTCGCCACCAGCGACGGGGTGGAGCGGGCCACCGCCCAGGTGTTGATGATGTAATTGAGGATGGTGGGGATCAGGATGATGTAGGCCAGTCCCACCCAGACGCCCGTCGACAGGGTGGACGGCCCCATGTCCGCCACGTAGGGCCAGCTCACCGCACTGAGTCCCAGCCCGCCGAACAGGAAACTCCAGGCGATGACGGTGGTGACGGGCAGGCGGCGCAGCACCGGACGCATGAACACCAGGAACGCGGCGAAGCTGAAGCAGTTGGCCAGGATCATGATGTTGCCCTGCAGGGTGGCGTCGCCCAGCCGGAAGCGGGTCGGCTCCAGCATAACCAGGGCACCGGCCACAGCCAGGGCGATACCGGCGAAGCGGCGCAGGCTGGGCTTTTCCACCCGCAACACAAGGGCCACGGCCAGGGCGAACACGGGGATGGAGGGCATGAGGATGGCGGCGTTGGTGGCGGTGGTGTAATTCAGGCCCAGGATGTACAGCAGCTGGTTGGTGAACACTCCCAGCAGGCCCAGCAGGGCCAGGCGGGGCAGATCGCGCCAGCGGGGCCACGTCCGGTCCAGAGCCCAGGCCAGGGCCAGCAGCACCGGCGCGGCCACCATCACCCGCAGACCGGCCAGGGCGAGCGGGTGCAGTTCGGTGAGCATGGCCTTGGAGACGACGTGAAAACCACCGAAGGTGAGCTGGACGAACACCAGTCCCAGATGGACCCGCCAGGGCGCACCCGCGCCCGTCTCCTTCCCAAGCGTGATGGCACCACCCTTCATGTCTCTCCTCTCCGCCGGCGAAGAGAGCATCATATCACGCGGCCCCGTTTTTAAAAGGGTTTTTGCCGACGAAACAGGGCGGGGGTCACTGCCGGGCAGCGACCGCGCGGCGGGTCCGCTCGCGGGCGTCCAGGCCATAGCCGAGGGCCAGGATCACCAGGCCGACGGCCACCACCCCGATGGACCAGGCCGGGCGGTCGAACCAGTCGTAGTGGTCGGTGATGAGGTAGAGGGCGACACCGGTGTTGATGAGCCCGGCGTAGTAGAAGCTCTTCCGCTGGCGGTAGCGGCTCAGCAGGGTGATCCCCAGGGACAGCCCCAGGTAGAGCCAGTCGAAGCGGCGCGAGTATTCTCCCACCTTGCTCAGGTAGCCCAGCGGCTCCAGGATGGTGAAGGGCGAGATGCGATACAGCAGCTGGGCCGGCTCACGCAGCAGGGACGTGCCGTGCCGGTCCAGCAGCCAGCCGGCCAGGTAAATGAGCAGTCCGTTGAGAGCCATGGCGGTGAGGGTGTCCAGCAGCAGCGGATCACTCACCCCGGCCGGCTGGAAGGGGGCCAGGGAAATCCCCAGGTAGCCGAACAGCTTGCCGTCCAGGGCCAGCAACTCGATGACCACCACGAACAGACCGGCGCCGGCGTACAGCATGGGCCGGGCCAACCAGGGCCGCTGGCGGAACTCGCTGTATACGGCCACGCCGAACAGCACCGGCAACAGCGGCGCCAGGTGGAAGGCCAGGCGGTCCCACTGACCGTCCTCGACCCAGACACGCAGGCCGAAATCCGTCAGGAGGGTCAGGTGAAAAATGAACAGCAGCGCCGTAAACACCGCCGACAGTGCGATGGTACGGGTGCGCAGGGCCAGCCAGCCGGCCCACACCCCGGCCAGGCCGCCGGCGATCTGCAGCTGGCGGTTGGACACCCCCACATCCGGAAACAGCTGGTTCGGATCCCCCGCCGGCGGCAGCCACCAGTGGGCCTCCTGGAACAGAATCAGCAGGAAGAGCGGCAACAGGAAAGCGGCCGCCAGGAAGAAGGCCACCCCAACGGCCTGCCGCTCCCGGCGAAAGAGGAGCAGGGCCAGGACGTTCAGTCCGGCCAGGGGGAGGCCGAGCACCAGGATGGGCCGCCAGATGCCCGCTACCGCCTCCAGCAGGTAGGCGTCGTAAAACAGCAGGCTGCCGCACAGCAGCAGAAAGGCGCCGAGGTAGAGGGAGATCTGGGAAAAGGTCAGGGTCCGGCTGTGGACGATCCAGTCATCCTCGCGGGCTTCCAGGCGTCCGTAGGCCTTCATCAGGCCGTCGGCCTCGTGGGGGTAGATGAGCTTGAGGCGCAGCCATTCCCGGATCTGTTCCAGGTGGGGCCGCAAGCGGCGGCTCAGAGCCGACTGGTAGAGGGTGGGCCGGGCCAGCACCGGCCGCCCGTCCAGATAGCGCTGCAGCTCCAGCGCCATGTCCCGGGCGGTGGGGTAACGATTGTCCGGCTCCCGCTCCATGGCTTTCAGGGCGATGGCCATAAGGGGTTCGGGCACATCCGGCTGGATCTCCACCGGCAGGCGTGCCTCACCGGCGCGGATGGCGGCCATGAGCTCATCGTCCGTTTCTCCCCCGAAGGGCCGGCTGCCGCACAGCAGCTCGTACAGCACCACGCCCAGGGCATAGACATCCGTCCGGGCATCGATGGTGCGGCCGGCATCCAGCTGCTCGGGCGCCATGTAGGCCAGGGTGCCCCGGCCGTGACCGTGCCGGCCGGCGCCGCCGCTCAGGCCGAAATCGAGGATCTTGGGTCGCAGGCCGGCATCCAGCATGATGTTGGCCGGTTTGAGGTCGCGGTGGAGAATGCCCAGTGTATGCGCGTGGTGGATGGCGTCGGCCACGTCGGCCATGATGCGCCCCCGCTGGCGGAACTCCAGGGAGGGTCCGATGACGTCCAGCTCGAAGCCGTCCACGTACTCTATGAGCAGAAAGGGCGGATGGGCCTCGCCGCGCAGCTCGAAAATGCGGACGATGCGCGGGTCCTCGAACAGGGCCAGGGAGCGGGCTTCGCGGATAAAATCCGCCACCGTCGTCGACAGGGCACTGCCGGGCTGCAACACCTTGGCCGCCACCAGCCGGCCCAGCGACAGGTCCTCCAGCTTGAAGACGCTGCCGCCGCCCCCCTGCCCCAGCCGCTCGATGGTACGGAAGCCGGCGAAGTCGGGCAGGGGTTCCGCGGGCCGCGCCGTCGTCGGCCCCTCTTCCGGCCGGGGTGCCAGCCGCTCTTCCAGCCGTTCAAACCGGGCGATACAGACTCGCAATGCGTCGGCCAGCTCCGGCTGGCCGGCACACAGTTCCTCCACCGTCGGCGACCGGCCGTCGAGACGGCTCTCCACATAGCGGGCCAGCAACTCCTCCAGGCGTGCATTCACGACAACTCCCCCAGTTTCAGGGTGATGGCGGCCATGGCCCGGGCATACAGCATCCGGCAGGCGTCGGCACTTTTCCCCAGGCGTTCGCCGATGGCGGAGAATTCCAGTTCCTCGAACTTGCGCAGGAGGATTACTTCGCGGTAATGAGAGGGCACCGCATCCAGGGCCTCTTCCAGCCGGCCCATCTCCTCATCCAGGGCCAGGCGGCTGGTCTGGGAGCGGATCTGCTGCGCCAGCCGCCATGATCGAACATCGGCCAGGGGTGTCTCCCGGGCCGCGTCGCGCCGGCGGCGGCCGTGGAAATCGGCCTGGTCGCGGATTTCGTTGGCGGCGATGCGCGCCAGCCAGGCCATGAGAGTGGCGCTGTCCTCCTCTTTCAGCTGATCCAGCTTCAGGAAGGCCTTCAGCAGCGTGGCCTGCAGGATGTCGCGGGACTCCAGCCGGGCGCGCAGCGAACGTCCCAGCCGCAGCCGGATGAGGGCCAGCAGCCGGCCGGCCACCCGGTCGAACAACTCGTTCATGGCCGCATCGGAACCCTGCCGGGCACGTTGCAGCAGGTCCCTGGTCATTTCGGTGTTGGTGGACATCCGGCTGGTCTCGCGTTCGGGTAATGGTTTCAGCCCACAGTGTATCACGATTCGATCCCGCTGACGCCGGGAAAATCGGTCCGGCCGCGACGCCCGATTCAGACGAAAATGGTGGCCTCCCCGCGGGGAAGCCACCGTGATCCAAGGCCGGTCGTTTCGCCAGACGGTGGCACCCCGGCGGCCTCGTCGGGCGCTACTCGTTCTGCCAGGTAAGTTGCAGCCGCACCAGGCCGCCGGCGGCGGCCACCTGCGCCTCGTCCGGCTCCACCAGCCGGGCCACCCGGCCGTTGTCCTCCAGCCGGAAGCCCTCCGCCGCCGTGAACCGGCCCGCCGTCAGCACCAGGCGATAGGCCTCCAGATCATCCACCAGGGCCAGCAGGCGCTGCTCCGTGTCGTCGTCCACGTCGCCGGCCTGGTCGGGCCACAGCTCCACCACCAGATGGTTGCCGGCGGCATCGGTCCAGCGGCGGACATCGCCCGGCACCCGGGCCAGCTCCAGCAAGCGTCGCAGCATGACGTCAATGGCGCCATAGCGGGCCGAAAACCAGCCGGCAAAGGGGGACCGGTCGCGCAGCAGATGGCTTTCCAGGTCCTGCGGTTCCAGCAGGTCGAGGGCCTGCCAGGCCATGTGCCCGGCACAGTAGAAGTCGACGACGTACGCTTCTTCGGCGGCGGATTGCGCGTCGGCCGCGCCGGTCCAGTGCACATCCGTTTCCAGAATGGTCCAGGTGACGGCGCCGTCGGGCGCCAGATAGAGGGTGTGGCGGGTGTCCTTGACCATGCAGCCGGCGGCCAGGCTGACGATTCCCAGCAGCAGGATCAGGTGTCGGGTATTCATGGTTGCCTCCTTGTTGGGATGAGGGGGGGCGGTTTCGACCACCGTTTCCCCGTTCACCCTGCAGGACGGCAAACCAGGGCGCCACCGAACGGTGGCCGCTGAAGAAAACCGCGCTGGAGGAGGGCCCGGCCCGGTGAAGACGGCAGCGGTCACTTGCCCGCGGACAGACCGGCACCCCGCGCCGCGGACAGGCGAGACAGACCGTTGATGGCGGATGGCGCGCCGGCTATTTTTCCGCCGCGTCGATGTGGACCGTAAGGGACAGGCGCACCGGCAGCGACTGCTGCGGGGCCGGCTGCAGGTTGTCGACACGGAAGGGGAGGGATACGGTCCGCGGCCCGGGGTCCGGTTGGCCGGAACGGCGCAGCGGCAAAACCGTCACCCGGCCGGCAGGCAGCGTCAGAGACGACGGGAGGCGCAGCCCCTCGACGGCGCCGTCGGCCGTCAGCTCCAGATCGAGGGCCATGGTGTTGCGGATCGGCACGTAGCGGGTGCCCTTTGCACGGACCTCCACCGCCGGGGTCAACACTTCCACCGCCGCCGTGAACAGCGCCGCGAGCAGTGCCGGATCGCCGTAGAGCCGGTGGCGGTAATACAGGACGGTCCGCCCGGCGAAGAGGGCCTCGCGGATGGCCGCTGCCGATCGAGCCGTGGCGAACACCAGTGTCAGGGGCCGGTGCTCGCCAGCCAGCGGATCGTATTCCATGGCGATGGGGCTGTGGGTGTCGGAATTGGACAGCAGGGTCAGCTTCTTCTCCAGGCACCACTGGTGAGACTGAGGACAATAGGCCACGCTGTTCACCACTTCGATGCCATGCAGCCATTTCTTTTCCAGCAGCGTGGTGTGGATGTCGTACCAGCGGGCCACGCCGTCGGGCTGCTGGCCTGTCCAGCTGGGGTGGTTCCAGAAGATGAAGGCGCCCTGGTCCGCCGCCGCCTGGACAGCTTCGAGGAAATCCTCTTTTTTCAGCGCGTTGGCATCCTGCAGAAAGATGGCGTTCAGGTGCCCCGGCGGCATGGAGCGGGTGATCTCGGCGCCGCGGATCAGGATGATGCCCAGCGCGTCCGCCCGGTCCCGGGCGATGGCGAAGGGCCGGTTCAGATCGGTGCCCACATCGGCCTTGTGGGGCTGATATTCCACGTGATCGGTCAGGGCAATGGCGTCGAGCCCCTCCTGCCACGCCTCGGCCACCCGGACAGTGGGCCAGACTTCGCCGTCGGAAAAGACCGTGTGCATGTGAAAATCGCACTTCAGGGTGACATAGCCCGGAATATCCGGAAAGCGGATCTCGTGGCGCGCCTGGGCCGCCAGGAGCGCCGGCAGAATCAGCCACACGGCCAGGATCAGGGCCGTCCGGCGCCATCGGGTTACCGCCAGTTCGTTCATCTGTGCCATCCTCCACACCTGGATTGCCGACGGGTAGTCGGCCTGCGCCCGTATTCTAGCATCATTGGTGGTTTGCCAACGGTTAATGTTTGATGAGCAAAGGGATTCTCTTGACCGCATGGCCGGCGTCATAGACGAAATCCACAGTCAGGACAAAACAGATAACAGCCCGTTTCAGATGTCGCAACAAATTCCAGCCCTTTTCTGACCGGCTTTGCCCGCCTGACCGGGCGGCCCCCCGGCTTGGCCCTCACACAGGTAGGGTATAAACCGGCACCGGCGGGGCGGATTCCCCCCACCGATGCCGGCTACCTTCAGATTGCCTTCCACCCTGTTTTTCTAGAACACCCAGCGATGGAAATCGATCACCAGGATGTACCGGATCAGGGATTCCGTCACGAAACCGGCCTGATCCTCCACCTGCACCCGGGCGCGGTAGAACCCCAATTGCTCATAAGAGAAGGTTGCCGTGTTCTGCCCGGTCACCCGATCGATGGTGCCATCGCCGTCGAAATCCCAGTGGTAGGCCACGATGTCGTCATCGCGGTCCGTGGCCGTCACCTGAAAGGTCACCGTCAGCGGGGGCATACCCCGGTTGACATCACTGGTGAATGCCATGATCTGCGGGGCGAATCCCCACCGCAGGTCGTACCAATCTCCTTCCGGGTTACCCGGGCGCTCCACGGCCAGGCGATTCGGCCAGCCGCGCAGGCGACGGATGTCCTCGCCCCCCATGGGAAAATCGGCCGTCAGGGGCCGCGGCGCCGCCGGGTCCGTCAGATCCAGCGCCACCGGTTCGCCATCCACCAGGGCGAACGCCACCCCGTCCCCCACGGTGACGCTCTGGCATGAACTGCCCGCGGCGAAAACGGACGCCAGCTGCGGCTGCGCCGGATCGCGGACATCCCAGATTTGCAGCCCGCCATCGCGGGTACCGACGCAATACAGCCCCGCCCCCTCATCAACGTCCAGCAGATCCTCAGCATGCACAATCGTGCCGACCACGGCCGGTGCTTCCGGTTGAGAGACGTCCACCAGCAGGGCATCACTCCGCCGGGGGATGATCAGCAACGCCCCGTCCTGAAACAGGCGCGCGCCCGCCGCCATCGATTCCGGGAAGTTCAATACGCCAGCCACTGTCGGGACATCGGGTGTGTCAAGATCCAGCACGGTCAGCTGGGCGTCGTCGACGACATACAACCAGGGGCCGTCCAGCTGCATTCTTTCGCCTTCCACTGCAGGCATATGGAATGTTCGGAGCGAAGGTGTGGCCGGATCAGGAAAATCCACCACATAAAAGGTGTCCAGACGGTCCATCATCACGACCCGGTGTGCGCTGCCGGTGACACTCCGCGGCCACTGCCCCACCGCCGTGGCCGACTGCAGCGCCGGCTCCTGGCCGGCAGAAAACCGGAAGGCGCACAGGCCGAGGGATGCATTGAAGCGGTAGCCCACCTGGTCATCGGCATGGATCCAGTCGCCGGACCATTGGGGGTCCCAGGCGCCCAGGGTCGGGGTGACGAGGTCCAGATTGTCCAGATCGGCCAGGGCCAGCCGCTCCCGCTGCAGCACCATCAGCAGATTGTCCTGCACCAGCAGATCCCGCCAGTCGAACGCACCCCCCGGACGAAAGACACGCCGCACCGGCTGGCCGGCAGGGGTGATATCCAGCACCCAAAAACCAAAATAGTCGGCCAGATAGATGGCCCCGTCCGCGACCTGGATCATCGCTGGATCATCGGTCGGCCAATGCCCCACCGGTACCGGTTCCGTTTCCCGCAGATCCAGGATGATGATTCCCTGGTAAAAATCCGTAATGACCGCGAATTCGTTCACCAGACTGATGGAATAGGCGGCCGTAAAATCCGTCGCCCATGACTGGAGAACGGGCGCCGACGGATCCGAGACATCAAGGACCAGCAAGCCGGATTCCTCGTAGCCGTAATCTTCCTGGTTTTCCACGAAGTACAGCAGGTAGAGGGTATTCCCGCGCCGGGCCGCATCCGCCATCCAGTAATCGGGGGTCGGCCACGTCCAGGCATAGGCCACCGCAGGATGAGCGGGATCGGCGGTGTCCACCAGATAGAAACCGGTCTCCACGACCTGGTACTCATCGCCGAACTCGGCATAACTCATGACGGCCAGATCGGTGAACGCGTTCAGGGCGGCCGAGTAATTTTCCAGCGGCATCTGACCGAGGAATTCCGGCTCCAGCGGTTGGGCCCCGCCATAGATCCGGAACCAGTACTGTTCGGCCGCGTCATCATAGCCCAGGGTGTACAGCCGGTCGCCCGTCAGCGCGGCATCATACGTCGACCCGAGGATGGTCCCCCGGTCCAGGGGCGCCGCCGGGTCGCCGATGTCCACCAGCTGGAGACCCCCGGCCAACTTCTGCACATACAGCATATCGCCCCGGAGACCCACCATGCCCCAACCATCTTCCGGGAGAAAAACCGTGCCGGTCAAAATGGACCGGTCCGGCACCTGGGCCGGCACAACCACCTGCAGGCCATCCTCCCGGGCGGCCAGGAAGAGGAGCCCGCCGGCCGTGGCGGCCCCCTCGACGCACACATCGCTCATGACGCCCTGCCGCCGGGGAGCGGCCGGATTCGATATATCCAGGACCAGCGTTTCGCCGAAAAAATCCTGGCCGGTGGTGAGCAGGGCCTGGTCCCCCAGCAGGCTCAGGCGCAGGCCCGGCGCGCCCGCGTACCCGCCCAGCGGCTGCGGCCGGGCCGGATCGCTCACATCCAGGACCCGCAGGCCCGCCGCCGCGGTGACGTACAGCCGGTCGCCGGCCAGTTCCGCCTGCATCATCCCCCCGCCGTCGGGAGTATACCCGCTCAGAACCACCGGCTGGGCCGGATCGGCCATGTCCAGCAATATCAGCCGCTCCTGATTGCCGGCATGCAGCACGGCGGCCAGGTCCCCGGCCATGGAGACGTCGTCCACGTCACCCCAGGCGTCGGTCCGCCAGAGCAGCTGCGGCCGGGCGGGATCACTGACGTCCAGCACGTCCAGCCCGTCCATGGAACCCAGCAGGACGATATTCTCCTGACAGGCCACGGCCCAGGCCTGATGCTCGGTGGGATACTCGCCCAGCAGGACCGGCTGCAGCGGGTCGGAAACGTCCACGATCTGCAAACCGTTCAATACATTGGCCACGAAGATGAACTCCTCGTGGTGGACCAGGCGCAGGGCGTAGCCCGGCAGCGGCAGGTCGGCCACCCGCACCGGCCGGGCCGGATCCGAGACATCGATGATGGCCAGCCCCTTGTACCGGGCGGCACATACGGCGTATTCATCCACCAGGACCACATCGGAAAAATCGGCGTGATACCATTGGGCCAGCGGCCGGAACTGCAGTTCGGACGCTCCCGCGGCGGAGGGAAGATTCGCCCCCCCGGACACCGCCACCGCCATGCCCACCACGAACAGACATACCCACCAAACCTTCAGACTTTGTTTGCTCATGACAGCCTCCCCTATCCGTGATCAACCAGATTGCCCGCCACGGGTGGCACCCCCCGACACCGGTCATCACCGGGTCCCCCGATTACGGCCACCTTGCCTGGCGGCATGGGTGGCCATGACCTGGATATCTTCCGGAACCTGCCGCCGGATTCCTGACCGCCGGCCGGGCCTGCAGGCCGCCCGTTGACGCGAAGAACCGGCGACAGTCCCGTTGCGGGCCCGGCGCCCTCAGTCATGCGACACACTGTCGCCCGGTCTTCAGTAAACAGCGTTCAGACTTCCACACCCAGGTTCAATGACAGAATGGTTCCGCAGAAACAGATGCCAGCCGTCTACATATTGTTTAAATTTTTTAGGTACCGAGCGACATTTTCGTCATCTGCCGATTTATCTCAACGACACCATGCCCATGACACAGGTCACCCGGCACGTGATGAAACGCCGGACGTCCTGCAGGATCGGGGCCGGATGGAGGTTCGGCCGACAAAATAGGGGAGACGCAATGGGTAAGAATTAAAAAGGGTTGCGGTCAGGACAACCGCAACCCGCATAAACTGGGGTGAGCGATGGGATTTGAACCCACGACCACTAGGGCCACAACCTAGTGCTCTGCCAACTGAGCTACGCCCACCACGAAAGATCGATTTCTGGCACGCCCGGCAGGACTCGAACCTGCAACCCTCGGCTTAGAAGGCCGATGCTCTATCCGGTTGAGCTACGAGCGCATTCGATGCCATGTGCAAACTGGTCGGGACAGCAGGATTTGAACCTGCGACCTCCTGCTCCCAAGGCAGGCGCGCTAACCAGGCTGCGCTATGTCCCGCGGTGTAAAAGACCTGAAGACGGCAAAGTGTACCGATTCCGCCGAAATTTGTCAAGGGAAATCTGGCCGCCCACCGGCGGCGGTGCGGGCAATGGCCGAGATCGAAACTCCGGTTCATCATACATTTGGGAGAAGACCGCCTCGTCGGCCACGCTGCGGCAGCTGTCATTCATCGCGCCAGCAGTTCCGCCAGACGCCCTTCATCGAAATTCACCACAATTGTCCCCTCGATATCGAAGGTCGGGGTGATCAGCTTGCCGTCGGCCCACTCCCGCACCCGTTGGGCCGCAGCGGTGTTGGCGTGGATATCCACCTCCGCGTATTCCAGCTGTCGCTGGCGCAGCCATTCCCGGGCCCGGCGGCAGTCGCTGCACCAGGGGGTACAGTACATGACGATAGGCGCCTGGGGGATCTCCGCCGCCGCGGGCGGTGGCGGTTCCTGGGCCGCGGCCTGCGGGTCGATGCGCCGCAGCTCGTCGAGGAGGGGACCCGTCTCGGGCGCATGGTCCATCTGGAACACGCGGCCGTAGCGGACGACTCCGCTCCGGTCGATGATGAACACGGCCCGATCGGCGAACCCGTCGGCGCGCAGTACGCCGAAGGACTCCGCCACGGCGCCGTGGGGCCAGAAATCGCTCAGCAGGGGGAAAGTGACGCCGCCCAGGCTCTCGGCCCACCTGGTCAGACACGGCACATGATCCACGCTGCAGCCCAGGACCTGGGCGCCCAATCCCGCGAACCGGGCCTGATCGGCCTCGAACGACGGGATCTGGCTGCTTCAGACGGGGGTCCAGGCCAGGGGAAAGAACGTCAGGACCACATGGCGGCCTTGCAGGTCCCGCAGGCGAAGGTCCGTCCCGAGGTGGCTGGGCAACGTGAAATCGGGAGCATTCTGACCGGTCGACAATACCATCATTCCTCCATCCAGATCGCAGGTGCTTGTGTCTCTCCCATTGGAACCAGAAACCGCCACCACGGATTCAGATCGGCCCCCAATGGCGCCAATATTTCCCGGGTCATTTCTCGCCCGGCCCCCAATCATCCATTGCCTCGCTGATTCCCGATATTGACAAGCACGCCGTTTTCACATATATTTAGTCTACCAATCTCTCGACGCTGCCACACTATACGAGAATGAAAAAACTTGGCGGGATAATGGTAGTTTTGGCCGGCCTGTGGTTTATCGCCACGGGCAGTGTCGGCTTCGGCCAGACCGATCCCGCCGCTCTCGAGGCGGAGTTGGCCGCCGCCGGGCCGGCGGAGCGGCTGCCGCTGCTCGTCCGGCTGGCCAAGGCTTACGCGGACAAAGACCCGGAAAAAGGGCTGGTCTTCGGCCACCAGGCGCTGGAGCTGGCGGAAGCGGCGGGGGACGAAGCGGCCCAGGCCGATGCCCTGTTGCAGATCGGCATGAACCATTACCGGCGCAGCGAATACGGCCAGGCTCTCGGCTTCTTTCTGCGGACGTTGCGACTGCGCGAAAAGATCGGCGTGCCCGGCGATATCGCCGATGCCCTCCATATGACCGGCAACGTGTATTCGTTCCTGAGCGATTACGACCAGTCATTGCATTATTACCTGCGGGCGCTGCGTCTGCGGGAGGAGATCGGCGACCGCCAGGGGGTCTCCCGCTCTCTCCAGAACATCGGCGGCATCTATTACCGGCTGGAAGATTATGATCAGGCCCTGGACTTTTTCCACCGGACCCGGCGCATCAAGGAGGAGCTCGGCGACCGGAACGGCCTGGCCAACGCCCTGCAGTCCATCGGCATCATCCATAAAAACCTGCAGCAGAACGACCAGGCCTTTGAATATTACACACGCTCCCTGGAGATCTTCCGGGAGATGGCCGACACCCGCGGCCTGGCCATCGCCACCAACAACCTCGGCAACCTGCGGAAGAAGCAGGGGGATTACACCGGTGCGGAGGACTACTTCCGCCAGTCGCTGGAGTACAGCCGCCAGATCAACCATCGCTGGGGCATCGCCAACACCACCAACAATCTGGGCGATCTCTTCCTGCTCCGCAACGAACTGGCCGCCGCGGCGGAGTGTTTCACCACCAGCCTGGCCCTGGCCGAAGAGATCCAGTCCCAGTCCCTTCTCCAGGAAACCTATCTCCATCTGGCCGACCTGGAGGCGGCGCGGAAGAACTATGCCGCCGCCTATGACTGGTATAAGAAGTACTCCGAAACCCGGGACCGGATCTTCAATGAAGAATCGGACAAGCGCATCGCCGAAATGCAGACCCGGTACGAGACGGAAAAGAAAGAGAAGGAGATCGCCCTGCTCAGCCAGGAGCGGGAATTTCACCTGCTGGAGCTGGAGCGGCACAGAACCGTCACCAACCTGCTGATTCTCTGCTCCGTGCTGATCCTGGTGGCGCTGGGACTTCTCTATTTCCGCTACCGCACCAAGAAGCGGCTGTCGGGTTTGCTGACCGAAAAGAACACCCAGCTGCAGGAGCTGGTGACCCGGTTGCAAGCCTCCGAGCGGAGCCTGCGCGAACTGATCAATACCCGGGACAAGTTCTTTTCCATCATCGCCCACGACCTGCGGGGCCCCATCAGCACCTTCGCCGTGGCCCTGCGGGAGCTCAGCGCGAACTACGACGAGTTCTCGGCCTCGGACATCCGCGGCTACCTCGATGAGCTGGGGGAGCAGTCCCGCAATCTGCACAATCTGCTGGAGAACCTCCTCCGCTGGTCCCAGTCCCAGAGCCGCCGGCTCGATTACCGGCCCGAGTCGCTGGCCATCGGCGCCATGGTGGACCAGAGCCTCCATCTGTTGCGCTCCCACGCCGTGCGCAAGGATGTCCACCCCGAGTTCAGCGGCGATCCCGGCCTGCAGGTCTTCGCCGATCCCTACATGCTGGGCGCCGTCCTGCAGAATCTGCTGTCCAATGCCATCAAGTTCAGCCGGCCCGGCGGACGCATCCGCATCGATTCCACCCCCGTCAACGGACAGGTGGAGGTGGCGGTCATCGACACCGGAATCGGCATCGACGCCGCCGATCTGGACAAGCTGTTCCGGCTGGACGTCCATTTCACCCGCCCGGGTACCGCCCAGGAAAAGGGCTCCGGTCTGGGTCTGATCCTGTGCAAGGAGTTCGTGGAAAAGCATGGCGGCGCCATCTGGGTGGAGAGCGAGCCCGGTCGCGGGAGCGCTTTCCGGTTTACCCTGCCCCGACCGTCCCCCCAAACCGGCCGGAACAGTCCCGCCCCCCTCGCTCCGGAACCCGCCTCCTGACGGGCGCGCTATCCGAAAACAGCTGCGTGGCCCTGCCCGGCCGGGCCGGCCGGAACCCGTTTCTCCCTGAAAATTGTGCAACAAAGACCGCGGTTATGCGGTATGATCTTTTTTTGAGCGAGGGGAATACGAGGAGGTTCCGTTGAACAATTTCAAACATGCCTGGTTGACCCTGTGGATTCTGCTGGCCGTAACGGCCTGCGGGCCGCAGCCGGAAACGAGCGCACCACCGCCGACGCCGCAGCAGATCCATGAGGATGTGCTGACGGTGGATACCCACGTGGATACGACGTTCGAGGTGATGGACCCCCATTTTGACCTGGGCGAACGGCACAACGTGGAGGAGGACGGCAGTAACGTGGATTTCATCCGCATGAAAGAGGGCGGGCTGGACGCCATCTTTTTCGCCGTGTTCGTGGGCCAGGGGCCGCGGACGCCCGAAGCCCATGCCGCCGCCCGTGAAAAGGCCGTGGCGCAGTTCGAGGGCATCCGCCGCGCGGTGGACGAGAACCGGGAGCTGGTGGAGCTGGCCCTGACGCCCGACGATGCCTATCGCCTGGAAAAGAAAGGCCAGCGGGCCCTCTATATCGGCATGGAAAACGGCTACCCCATCGGCACCGATCTGTCGCTGGTGCAGATGTACTACGATATGGGGGCGCGCTACATCACCCTCTGCCACGGCGGCAACAACGAGATCTGTGACTCGGCCACCGACGACGACGGGCCGGAGCACGGCGGGCTCAGCGACTTCGGTCGCGACGTGGTGCGTGAGATGAACCGCCTGGGCATGATGGTGGACGTCTCCCATATCTCCGACGACGCCTTCCATGACGTGGTGGAGGTCTCGACGGCGCCCGTCATCGCCACCCACTCCTGCACCCGGGCGCTGTGCGACCATCCCCGCAACATGACGGACGACATGATCCGCCGCCTGGCCGAACAGGGGGGCGTCATCCAGATCACCCTGGTCAAGGATTTCGTGCGCACACCGCCGCCCAATCCCGCGCGGGACGCGGAGCTGGCCGCCCTGCGGGATAAATACGGCGATTACGGCCAGATGTCCGCCGAAGAGCAGGAAAAGGCCCGCGAGGAATGGCGCGCCATCCGCCGCCGCTATCCGCCCGCCCCGTCTTCGGTGGCCCAGGTGGTGGACCACATCGACCACGTGGTGCAGCTGGTGGGCATCGACCACGTGGGCATCGGCACCGACTTCGACGGCGGCGGCTGGGTGGACGACTGCCGTGACGTGAGCCAGCTGCCCAACATCACCGCCGAGCTGGTTAGGCGGGGCTATACGGCGGACCAGATCCGCCAGATCTGGGGCGGCAACGCCATGCGGGTCTTCCGCGAGGCGGAAGCCACCGCCCGGCGGATGAAAAACGGCGCCTGATACCGACGGCGGCCGGCCCCCCGCCGGCCAACACAGGAACAGGATTGCCCGTGGCCCGTTCCTGCGCCATATATCGGCGAAACAGATCCACCGGTATTACACCGGGACCACCCCGGGAAAGGATGAGGCCATGAACAGGAGCGAGCGATGGATCCCGGCACTCGGGCTGTGCCTGGCGATCCTGCTGGGCTGCCAGCCGGCGGCGCCGCCAGCACCCGGCGGAGAGGAGGAGGATCGCGCCATGACTTTGGAAACCTTCGATTTCGGCACCGCCCCCGACGGGCAGGCCATTACGCTCTACAGCCTGACCAACGCCCACGGCCTGCGGGCACGCATCATGACCTACGGCGCCATCGTCGTCTCCCTGGAGGTCCCCGACCGGGACGGGAACAGGGCCGACATCGTCCTCGGCTATGACGACCTGGCCGGCTACGTGGCCGACAACCCCTATTTCGGCGCCATCGTCGGTCGCTACGGCAACCGTATCGCCGGCGCCCGCTTCACCCTGGACGGCCGTGAATACCGACTGGCCGCCAACAACGGCCCCAACCATCTGCACGGCGGTCTGCGCGGTTTCGACAAGGTGGTCTGGTCGGCCGAGCCCGTCCGCCGGAGCGACGCCGTGGGCGTCAGCATGACCTATGTCAGTCCCGACGGCGAGGAAGGCTATCCGGGCACCCTGACGGCCCATGTCACCTACCTGCTCACCCACGACGACGAACTGAAGATCCTCTACGAGGCCACGACGGACAAGCCCACCGTCGTCAACCTGACCCACCACAGTTACTTCAACCTGCTGGGACAGGGCCGGGGCGATATCCTCGGCCACGAGCTGCAGATCCTGGCCGATCGGTTCACCCCCGTGAACGACACCCTGATCCCCACCGGCGAGCGGCGCGCCGTGGCCGGGACGCCCTTCGACTTCCGCGCCCCCGTGGCCATCGGCGCCCGCATCGGCGCGGAGAACCGGCAGCTGGCCTTCGGCGGCGGCTATGACCACAACTGGATTCTCAACAACCAGGACGGCGACCTGGCCCTGGCGGCACGGGTGTTCGAGCCCACCACCGGCCGGGTGATGGAGGTGCTGACCACCGAACCGGGCCTGCAGTTCTACTCGGGCAATTTTCTCGACGGTTCCCTCACCGGCAAGGACGGCGCCGTCTACGGCCACCGCGCCGGCTTCTGCCTGGAAACCCAGCACTACCCCGATTCGCCCAACCAGCCGGAATTCCCGCCGGTGGTGCTGCGGCCGGGCGACACGTACACCCAGGCGACGGTCTACCGTTTCCCAACGCGTTGACCAGACAAGAGCAGGATCATGTAACAGCCCGCTGTTGAAACCATTCCACTTGCTGCGAATGCGCAAACAGGACAACACTTCCTTCGCGATACAATCACACGGTTCATGCAGTTCTCTTCACTTGACAAATCCCATGGTTATTGTACAATTGTCTAAAATGGTGCCACGGAGAGTGGAATGGATATTGTTATCGATACTTCAGCGCTCATCGCCGTTCTGGTGAATGAAGCTGAACGGTCAACGATCATTGAATTGACATCCGGGAATACCCTCATCGGCCCTGGTTCCATCCCGTGGGAGATCGGGAATGCATTCTCGGCCATGTTCAAGCAGGAACGGTTGACGCTGGAGCAGGCTCAGGCGGGCTTGTCCATATTTGAAGGGATCCCGATCCGCTATGTCGAGCCTGACTTCGTGCATGTTTTGCAGATCGCCAAAAACGTCCATCTTTACGCCTATGATGTCTATTTTCTGGACTGTGCCATCCGGTGTAAATCCCCTTTGTTGACACTGGATAAAAAATTGAAGGTGGCCGCCCGAAATGCCGGCATCGCAACGTTGGAGGTGTAATATGCATGTGTACACATATTCAGAAGCCCGACAAAAACTGGCCGCCGTGCTCAAGCAGGCCGAACGTTCGGGCAAGGTGCTGATCCGCCGGAAAGACGGCCGGATTTTCGCGCTGGTTCCGGAAAAAAATGTGAATTCGCCGTTGGATGTGCCGTTTATCCAGGCCCGGATCACGACGGAGGAGATTGTCGAGATTGTGCGGGAGGGCAGGGAAAGATAGTCATCCATGACGCCGGGAAACGCTTTCCCTCATCCTGAGTTCATCCCCGGAGCGCTCAGCGGGTGGCGTTGCTTTCTGTTTCCGTGAAAGGACCATAACCGTAAAGACCCTCCCCCAAAAAGACAAATTCGCCGCGCCGTTCCGTCGCCGGCAGTACCTCCCGCCGCCCCGTCATCACGATCCCGCCGTCAGCCAACCCCGCCGTCAGCCGCGCCAGCACTTCCCGCTGCCGATGGTCGTCGAAATAAGTGAAGGCCAGGTTGCGGCAGAGGATAAGGTGGAACGGTCCGGCCGGCGCCACGCGGCGGATGTCCTGCGCCATGAAAGTGACGCCCGACCGGTATTCGTCGCGCAGGCGGCATTCGTCGCCTTCGTCGGTGAAGGCGCACCGTCGCCATTGGTCCGGCAGCTCCCGCAGGCTGCCCGCCAGATAGCGGGCCGCCCGCGCCCGCGCCAGCAGGTGCGGGTCCCGGTCGGTGGCCACCACCCGCAGCGTCAGCTCCGGGTAGGCGTCGGCCAGCGCGAACGCCCAGCCCAGTCGCAGGGTGTAGGCCTCCTCGCCCGAGGCGCAGCCGGCGCACCACGCGTTCACCACCGTCTCTCCCGCCAGGGCCACGGCCGAGGCCAGAGGCGGCAGCACCGCCTCGAACAGCCGGTCAAAGGCCCGGTGGTCGCGATAAAAGCGGGAGATGGTGACGCGGCAGCAGTCGTCCAGCACGGCCCATTCGGCCGGCTGCTCTTCCAGGTAACGGCGGTATTCGTGAAAGGAGGCAAGACGGAGATCACCGAGGCGCTGCCGGATACGGCGGCACACCTGGCGGCGTACGCGGCGGAATCCCTCCCAGCGCAGGCACAGGCGCGGCAAGGCCCACTGCAGAAAGTCTACGCACGCCGGGTCCTGGGTCATGCTGGCCCCCTGGCGGGTGCCCGCTGGCCGGGATTGGCGGCCGGCCGCGCCGGCGACCGGCCGCTACCGGCCCGTCAGTGTTCTTCTTCCGGTTCACCGGGCAGTTTACGGACTTTCAGGCGTTCGCCCTCTTCGGCGGCGACCCGCTTGTACCACTCGAGGGGGTAACCGGGGTGCTTCGCCTCGCCGAACTCGTTGCGAACATTGCCGTCAAGGTATTTCATGAGCAGTTCGGTGCCCAGCTTGCGCCAGCGTTCCACCGTCCGGTTCCCCTGTTCGACGGAGTATTCCGTCAGGAACCGGCGCGCCAGCTCCGGCGACTGCTTGTACAGTTCCTGGGCGGCGGTGTCGATTTCCGGCAGCCGGGCCAGGAACTGCCCTTCCAGGTTGCGCTGGACCTTCTGCACGTCCTGGATCATGTCGCTATAGCGCAGATAGGTGAAATTGGAGACCCAGTTGAAGACCCAGAAGGCCGAATCCCAGCTGAATTCGTGGAAATTGCCGGTCCCCACGGCGTAGCTGTGGGGCACCTCGCGGATGCCGCAGTACATGGGGACGTAGACGGTGCTGTAGGTGTCGTCCACGCTGAACCAGAGAATGCCGCCGATGGGATCGGGCAGCCAGTGGCGCGCCTGGGCCACGAAGGAGAAGCCCGTCTGCTGGGTGGAGGTGGCCCGCTCGTTGAGGTATTTCTGGCCATCCACCTCCCAGGTGAGGGGCCGCCAGCGGTAGGGGAGGCAGTAGGGGCCGGCGCCCATGCCGGTGGTCATGTCGAATTCGGTCCCCTCGAAATGATCGCGCATGAACTCCATGATGTCGTGGACGGACAGCTTGCGATCCGGCTTGATCCACAGGGGCATGGGCTCGGCGTTGGGCTCGCCGCGCACGAAATCGGCCGGCAGGTCCAGCGACGGGGCAGCCCGGCGGAACATGGCCCAGACCCGCGCCTCGCAGAAGCGGACGCCGCCGAACGTCAGGGGGGCGTAGGTATCGGCGAAGCTGAACTCCTCATCCGGTCCTTCGTACCAGCCCTTTTCCCGGGCGAAGGAGATCACGTCCTCGGAATACAGGCAATTCTCCGGGTCGTCGAGGGGAAACTGGCGGACACGGGCCTGGTTGGCGTGGGCGCAGATGTAGCCGTCGGGCACCCGGCGGGCCACCCAGACGGCGCCCTTGTTATCCTCACCCTTGCCGATCATCTCCATGATCCAGACCTCGTCGCGGTCGGCGACGGAGAACGACTCGCCCGAGCTGTAATAGCCGTACTCCTTCACCAGGTCGCCCATGATCCGGATGGCCTCGCGCGCCGTGCGGGCGCGCTGCAGGGTGACGTACATCAGGCTGCCGTAGTCGATGCCACCCTTGGGATCCTTCAGCTCGCTCCGGCCGCCGTAGGTGGTCTCGCCGATGGACACCTGGTGCTCGTTCATGTTGCCCACCACGCTGAAGGTTTCGGCCACCTGGTCGATCTGGCCGAGATATTTGCCCGTGTCCCATTCGTAGATATCGAGCTTGGTTCCAGGGGCATGTTTCGCCGCCGGAGTATAGTACAATTCACCGTAGAGGGAATGGGAATCGGCGGCGTAGGTGATCATGGTGGAACCGTCGGTGGAGGCGCCTTTGGTGATGAGGAAGTTGGTGCATGCCAGCCCCCATGGGCCGACCATCAGCAGGGCCAGCGCCAGGGCGCTGCCACGCAAAGCGAAACTGGCTTTCTTCATAGGGTTGTCGTCTCCTTCAGATTGGTGTCGGTCCGGCGCCCAACCGGGGGCGGCACGCCGGCCAAAAGAAAGAATCATTGTAAAAGGTCGCGCCCGGGAAACCAACCTTTTTGTGCAAATTCCGGCGGCTGGGCGGTCACTTGGCACGGCCGCCGCAACCCGTGATCCTGAATCCGCCGGTCTCTGAAGGTGTCCAATTTTATAGGGGATTCAATCACCCGCCCATGAGGTACAATGAACTATTCAGGCGGACGGCAACCATGGTCCGCGCCAAAACAGAGGAGGCAGGATGACGGAACAAGGCACACATGTGGTTCTGGGCGCCAGCGGCGGCCTGGGTCAGGCGGTGGTGCGTACCCTGGCGGCCCGGGGCCGGCCGGTGCGGGCGGTGAACCGCCGCGGCCGGATGGATGTCCCGGCGGGAGTGGAGGTCCGGGCCGGCAATGCCCTGGATCCGGCCGACATGCGGCAGGTCTGCGCCGACGCCGCCGTGGTGTATCACTGCGTGAATCCGCCCTACACCCGTTGGCCCGAGATGTGCCCGCCCATCATGGAAGCGGTGCTGGAAGCCGCCGCCGCGGCCGGCGCCGTGCTGGTCTACGGCGACAACCTGTACATGTACGGGCCGGTGAACGGCCCCATTCACGAGAAACGGCCGGCCATGGCCGACGGATCCAAAGGGCGGACCCGCGCCCGGGTGGCCGAGACCGTTCTCAATGCCCACCGGGCCGGCCAGGTGCGGGCCGTCATCGGCCGGGCCTCGGATTTCTACGGCCCCGGGGTCACCAACTCGGCCATGGGACAGCGGGTCTTCGAGCCGGCCATCACCGGCCGCGGCACCATCAACGTCCTGGGGAACCTGGACGCGCCTCACACCTTGACGTACATCGACGATTTTGCCGACGCCCTGGTCACCCTCGGCCAGACGGAATCGGCCTGGGGCGAGGTGTGGCACGCGCCCAACGCCGAGGCCCTGACCATCCGCCAGTTCCTGGCTCTCGTCTTCGAGGAGACGGAGCGGACCGCCACGGTCCGGGCGGCGCCGCGCTTCCTGGTCACCCTGCTCGGTCTGTTCAACCCCATGATGCGTGAGTTGAAGGAGATGCTCTACTCATGGGAGGAACCGTACATCGTCGACCACAGCAAGTACGCCGCCGCTTTCGGCGCCGATCCGACACCGCACCGGGAGGCCATCCGCCGCACCGTGGACTGGTTCCGCGAAAACCTGTGATCGACCGCCGGCCCTGACCGGCTGTCCATGCGACGGGGCTGCCGGCCGCAACAGTGCAACCCGGCCCCCCGCCGTTTCGTAAACACTCTTTCGAATGATGCCATCTTTTCCGCCATTTCATGAGGAGGTTTCGATGAAAAGATCATGGACCCTGCTGCCCGTGCTGCTCCTGCTGGCGCTCGGCGCGGCCTGTACCCAGGAGAGCGGCCCGTCGCTGACCTATCCGGAAACCAGGAAAGTCGACCAGGTGGACGACTACTTCGGCACGAAGGTCGCCGACCCCTACCGCTGGATGGAGAACGAGGGGGATCCGGACCTGCGCGCCTGGATCGACGCCCAGAACAAGGTCACGTTCGGCTATCTCGACCAGATCCCTTTTCGCGACCAGATCCGGCAGCGGCTGGAGCAGGTTTACGACTATCCCAAGTACGGTCTGCCCGAACGGGTGGGCAAGTACTATTTTTTCACCAAGAACGACGGCTTGCAAAACCAGAGCGTCATTTACATCCGCGAGGGACTGACGGGCGAGCCTGAGGTCTTTCTGGATCCCAACAAGATGTCCGCCGAGGGGACCACCCGCGTCCGGCTGCTGGACGCTTCCATCGACGACCGGTACATCGCCTACTCCATCTCCGAAGGCGGCTCCGACTGGCTGGAGGTGCGCGTCATCGAGATCGACACCCGGCAGGAGCTGCCCGACCGGATCCGCTGGGCCAAGTTCACCGGCGTCGCCTGGCATGACGGCGGATTCTTCTACAGCGGCTTCGATCAGCCCGAACCGGGCAAGGAGCTGGTGGCCAAGAACGAGTATCAGAAGATCTTCTACCACACCCTGGGCCAGCCCCAGGCCGAAGACCGGCTCGTCTACGAGGACCGCGAGCATCCCCTCCGCTACAAGAACGTGGACGTCACCGAGGACGGCCGCTGGCTCATATTGAGCGTGTCCGAGGGAACCCACGGCAACGAGCTCCATGTCCGTGACCTGACCCGGGCCGGCAGCGAGTTCCAGCCCCTGATCACCGGGTTCGAGTATGACAGCAACGTGCTGGACAGCGTGGGCGACGGCCTGCTCATCCTGACCAACATGGACGCCCCCAACCAGCGCATCGTCCGGGTGGATCCGGACCGGCCGGCCCCGGACAACTGGACGGTGGTAGTCCCCGAAAAACCCGAAACCATCACCTACGCCGGCACCGCCGCCGGACAGCTCTTCGTCCACTACCTGAAAGACGCCACCAGCCGGGTGTTCCAGTTCGAACTGGACGGCACGCCCGTGCGCGAGGTGGTCTTTCCGGCACCCGGTTCCGTTTACGGCTTCGGCGGACATCCGGACGACGACGTGCTGTTCTACCAGTTCGCCTCGTTCACCACCCCGCCCACTATCTACCGCTTCGACCCCCGGACAGGCGAGGCGGCCGTCTACCAGGAGACCGAGGTCAATTTCGATCCCGGCCTGTTCGAGACGCGGCAAGTCTTCTACACCAGCCGGGACGGCACCCGCGTGCCCATGTTCCTGGTCCACAAGCGGGGCCTGGCCCTGGACGGCGACCATCCCACCTATCTGTACGGCTATGGCGGCTTCCAGGCCAGCATTACGCCCCGCTTCGATTCCACACTGGTGGTCCTGCTGGAGAACGACGGGGTCTACGCCGTGGCCAACCTGCGCGGGGGTGGCGAATACGGCGAGGAGTGGCACCGCGCCGGCATGCGGCTCAAGAAGCAGAACGTGTTCGACGATTTCATCGCCGCCGCCGAGTACCTGATCCGCGAGAAGTACACATCGGCCCGGCGGCTGGCCATTGCCGGCGGCTCCAACGGCGGGTTGCTGGTGGGCGCCTGCATGACCCAGCGACCCGAACTGTTCCAGGTGGCCCTGCCGGCGGTGGGCGTCATGGACATGCTCCGCTACCACAAGTTCACCGTGGGCTGGGGCTGGGTACCCGAATACGGTTCCAGCGAGGACGAGGAGAATTTCCGCAACCTGTACGCCTATTCCCCCCTGCACAACATCGAGGCGGGCGTGGAGTATCCCGCCACCCTGGTCACCACCGCCGACCACGACGACCGGGTGGTGCCGGCCCACTCCTTCAAGTTCATCGCCACCCTGCAGGAGAAACAGGCGGGCGACAACCCGGTGCTGATCCGCATCGAGACCATGTCGGGCCACGGCGCCAGCAGCACGGCCAAGCGCATCGCCGAAACCACCGACGAATGGGCCTTCCTGTTCTACAACATGGGAGTCACGCCCAAGTATCAGTAAACCCTGTCGTTTGTAGCCAACGGCCCGGGGCGATCGTTCGCCGCCGGGCCGTTTCCTTCAGGCCGTTCGACTGCGGACCTCTTGAATCCGCAGCAGATCCGGAACACCTCCCCGCGCCCCGGGCAGGGGTGCGGGGAATCAGTCACCCTACAAGTATCGACGATCAAACGGAATGTTATGCCTCGCAGATCCTCGTCTTCCTCCCGCAACGATCGCCGGTGATGCGCTGCCTGACGCCGGAAGGACAGCACGCGGCCCAGCAATGACATGGATCAGCAGACAGGTAAACGTCGATGGCATGATGGCCTCCTGGGTTGTGTTGCCCTGAATAAACGTGGCCGATGGAAAACGGTCGAGAATTTCGGGGATTATTTATGAAAAAATGTTCGGGCGGGCATTCAATACGTTGCGGGGCTTTTCCCGCCGCCCCTGCCCGGGGCGGCTATCTCCTGAATCCACCCTTCCCGGGGGCCGCGCCTCTTGCGCCGCCCCCGGCTACAGGCCCGCCACCCCGGCCCGGGGTGGCCGATCCATAAGCACAGGTAACGGCGTTTGTTCCGGCCGGCGCGGGCGGTGTCCATTCGCCGCTTCGCTTAAAACAAAGCGGCGTCCAGCCGCCGCACTCCAGAGCCGTGAACGGCGGGCGCGGGGCATGGGGGAGACAGGCTACATCGGCCCGCCGGTTCCGTCCACCAGCAGCCGGGCCAGGGTCAGCACGTCCAGCACATTTACCCGGCCGTCGCCCGTGAAATCGGCCGTGTCCGCCCGCACCGGCAGTTCCGCCAGCCGCTCCGCCAGGAATCCGGCCGCCGTTATGAGATCGAGGGCGTCCACCTGGCCGTCGTCGTTCAGATCAGCCCCCAGGATGGTCAACATGCCATTACTGGCGTCAAAAACAACATCCCCCCCGTTCCATTCATAGACAGCCACCATATAATCCTCCCCCGTGGGCAGGTCCAGCGGCAGCGTCCAGACCAGGGTGCCGGTGGCCGGCTGCCCCACCGCGATTTGATGAAACATGCTGCCGCCCTTGTAAAGATACACACCGATGGCCGGCGTTCCGGACGCCGTCCAGCCGATGGCCATGGGCTGGCCCACATGAAACAGTTCGCCGCCATTGGGCGCCAGGACCGTCGCCCCTGTCCCCAACGGCACCCGTTCAAGGATGCTCAGGCCGCAATCCTGGTCGGCCACATAGATATAGCGCCCGTCGGTGCAGACGCCGTTGGCCGAGCCGACGGTGCTGAAGGCCGCCTGTTCCACCGGGGCCGCCGGGTCGCTGACGTCGATGGCCCGCAACTGGGAAGAATCGGCCAGGTAGGCCATGCCTTCGTGAACACATACCTCCCGGGCGGTGCCGCCCGTTTCCAGAAAGCCCGTCTCCACTGGCGCCCAGGGGGACGAAACGTTGACCACCCGCAGACCGCCGTCGGTGTCGGCCACGTAGGCGTAGTCGCCTGCCACCTGGACATACACCGCCTCGTCGGGCGTGTCGACGCCGCCCAGATAGATGGGCAGGTCGCTGACATCCGCCACGCCCAGACCGTGGACGCCGTTGGCCAGATAGAGATCATCGCCCACCGCCCGCACTCCCGCCGTGGACTCGCCGGCGACGCTCCAGTCGGTAAAACCGGCGGGCACGGTTGGGTCATGCACGTCGATAATGCCCACCCCGCTGGCGCCGATGGCCACGTAGGCCAGGCTGCCGGCCACGCTCACGCCACGGGCCGTACCGTAGGGATAAATGGATCCCACTTCCTCCGGTTGGGTGGGGTCGGCCACGTCCAGGATGCGCAGGCCGCCGCCGTAGCCGGCCACATACAGGTAGGGCGCCTGCAGATCCATGTCCGTCACCGATACGGACTCCAGGTCGAGGTAGCCAATGCGGCCGGGCCGGGCCGCATCGCTGACATCCACCGCCCAGATGCCGCCCGAGTTGTCCCCCACAAAAGCCACATCGCCGGCCACGCGCACGCGCTTGGCCGAATCCGGGCAGACGTAAAGTCCGACCGCCTGCGGCGGGGCGGGATCGGCAAAATCCACCAGGCGCAGACCGTAATCCGTGTCGGCCACCGCCACCCGGCCCTGGCCTGTCGGACCCGAGACCTGCTCCATGGCCCCCACCGAATTGAAGTGACCCATCGCGACAGGCTCCTCCCGATCCGAGACGTCTACCCGCCAGACGTTGGACCCGGCGGCCGCGTAAACGACGTCACCGGCCAGAGCCAGCCCGCGCAGGTCGTCATAATAGTAGCCCAGCCCCAGCCGGAGCTGGCTCACCGGCGCCGGCAGGGAGGGATCCTGCATATCGATGATGCGCAGCCCGGCCTCACCGTCGGCCAGGTAGACATAGCCGCCGCCGGCCGCCACCCCCCGCGCCATGTCCAGGCTGGCGACGAAGGCCACCTCCTGCGGCGCGGCGGGATTGCTGACGCGGATCACCCGCAGGCCGCCCTCACCGTCGGCCACGTAAGCGTAGTCGCCGTCCACGGCCACGCCATAGGCCCGTTCGGGTGTGTCAACAGAGGCAAGCCGGGCAGGCTGCGCCGGGTCGGACACGTCCAGAATCAGCAACCCGTCACGGTAGTCGGCCACGAACAGCAATTCACCGGCCAGGGCCACGGCATAAGCCCGGCCGGGGGTGTCGTATACACCCAACACCTCCGGCGCCGCCGGATCGGCCACATCCACCAGCGCCACACCGGCGCTGTGCAGGGCGACGCAGGCCATATCCCCCGCCACCACCACATGATAGACCGGCCCTGGCAGGGCGACAGCGCCCAGCTCACGAACCTCTTCCGGTGAGGACACATCCAGCACCACCAGCATCCGGCCGCTGCCCGCATAGACCCGGCCGCCCACGAGACAGCCGGTCCGGCAGGGGCCATAACCCCAGGCCCCCACTTCGCGCAGCTCATACTCCTGCCCCGCCACCGGCGACAGAAAGACCATGACCGAGGCACACACCAGCCAGCCCCTGAGCCCCATCGGATCCCTCCTTCCCGGACCACGCAGACGGACGAGGATCGCCCGACGTTTTCCGGCGAATGTATACGGTGCAGAAGGTCTATTTTATCACAATTGCCAGGCCCGGAGATCCCATGAGAATGCACGAAATTCAGCCTATCGGCCGGGCATCACCTTGCCTTCTGACCCTCAAAAAAAACAGCCGGGCGGAGCGCCCGGCTGTCCATACGGTCTGTTGTGAATCCGCAACGTGTTACGGCCGGGTCTTCTCCAGACGCTCCACGATCTTCTCCATTTCATCCACCAGCTGGCCCAACTGGCGCATGGCCGCCTCCAGCGGCGCCGGCGTGGTCATGTCCACCCCGGCGTCCTTGAGGGTGTCGAGGGGGAACTGGCTGCCGCCGGCCTTGAGGAAGGTCAGGTACCGCTCCCGCGCGTCCTCGCCACCGTTGAGCACCATGTCCGACAGGGCCATGGAGGCCATGATGCCGGTGCTGTACTGGAAGACGTAGTAGTTCATGTAGAAATGGGGGATGCCGCTCCATTCGTTCTGGATGTACTCCTCCACGTCGATGACACCCTGCTCGTGACCGTAATAGTAGCGGGTCAGGTTCAGGTACTGCTCGTTGAGCCAGTCGGGGGTCAGGGTCCTGCCCTGCTCCACCGCCTGGTGCATGGCCAGCTCGAATTCGGCGAACAGGGTCTGCCGATAGATGGTGGACCGCAACCGCTCCAGGTAGCTGTCCAGGACGTAGAGCTTGAACAGGTCGTCGGACTCGCTCTGCAGCAGCTGGTGCATGAGCATGTTCTCGTTGAAGGTGCTGGCGATCTCGGCCAGGAAGGTGGGGTAGCGGGCGTTGGCGAAATGCTGCGTCATGTTGGAAAAATAGGAGTGCATGGAGTGTCCCAGTTCATGAGCGAGGGTGGAGACATTGTCGTAGGAGCCATTGTAATTCATCTTGACGTAGGGATGCACGCCGTAGACGCCGCTGGAATAGGCACCGGACTGTTTGCCCTTGTTGGGATAGACGTCGATCCAGCCCTCGTCGAAGGCCTTCTGCAGGCCCTTGGTATACATGGGCCCCAGGGGCGCCATGGCCGCCATGATGAGGTCCCGGGCCTGCTCGAACGTGTAGGTTTTGTCCACGGATCGGACGGCCGAGGCGTAGATATCGCCGTACCCCATGTCCTCCAGCTGCAGCAGACGCTGCCGCAGCTGCAGCAGACGGTGGAGGGGCTCCAGATTGGCCCGCACCGTCCGGACGAGATTGTGGTAAACGGCCGGGTCGATATTCTCGTCGAACAGCCGGGCGCTCAGGCAGTCAGGATACTGGTGGATCCGGGCGTTGAACACATGCTGCTTCATGCCTGCATCCAGCAGGGCGGCGAACGTGTTCTCGTACCGGGCATGGTTGGTCCAGTACGTTTCCATCACCTTCCGCCGGTCCGCCGGATCCTTGGCGGCGCGGTAGCGGGCGTAGTTGGCGTAGTTGAGGTTGACCTCGCTGCCGTCGGACAGGGTCACCGCCGGATTGGGGATGTCCACGTCATTGAGCAGGCTGGAAGCCTTGGACGGCGCGTTGGTGAACAGGCCCATCTGGGTGACGATCTTCTGCTGGTCGGGTGGCAGGATGTGGTCCTTGCGCCGCAGCGTCCGCCGGAAACCGATCATATAGGGTTCCAGGCGGGGTTCCTCGGCGGCGTAGGCCTCCAGCTTCGCCTCGCCCAGCGTGAGAATATCCGATTCGACAAAACTGAGCTTGGACTGGATGCCCACAAAAAGATACTGCATCTCGCCCTTCATCTTCTGGAACTGCGGGTTGGCCATGTCCATGTCGCTCTGCAGCGAGGCGTAGACGAACAGCTTCATGCCTTTTTTCTGCAGTTCCGTAGCCAGATCGATGAAGGCGAACATGTTTTGGGCCGAGGCCGTCCACCCCGGCGCCATCTTCTCCAGCCCCGCCGCCATCTGCATGACCTCCGCCTTGTCGGCCTGCCAGGCGTCCAGCGACGGATAGATATCCTCGACACGCCACTTGAAGATCTCCGGCACCTGGGCCCGCTCCATCTGGGAGTAATCGGGGATGACCGGCGGTTCACCCGTCGTGGCCTGGGCAAGCATGGCCCCGCCGGCCAGCAGCAGGAAAAGGATGGGGAATGTCATTTTCCGGTACACAGTCATAAGCGCTCCTTCCACAGAAATAAAAGACCATGATACGACAAAATGGCCGGCGAGTTTAGGGAAAATCGTCGATGGAGATGGCTGCGGCGCCAGGGATCGCTGGGTTGAAACAGCGCAGCGGCGTCCCCGGGAACAGCCCGGCTGTCCAGGTCCGCCGAAACATCCTCTCGGCAAAGGCGTAGGAAATGCCCGGTTTTGCTGGTATACTAAACTGACATAACCGAAACACAAAATCCGTGGAGGAACGTATGAAGCTGAGTGTCATCCGCTTCGGTTGCGCCGTGTCGGCGACCTGGGCTCTCGTTTTGCTGTTGACGGGAGCGGCCAACCTGATCTGGCCCACCTACGGCGTCGATTTCCTGAAAATGATGGACGGTCTGTATCCCGGCTATCACTTCGGTCAATGGGGCTTCGGCGGGGTGCTGGTCATGACCCTGTACGGCATCATCGATGCCTGGCTGGTGGGCGTGATCTTCGCCTGGCTGTACAACACCTTCATGGGGAAGAAAACCCAAACGCCGTGACGGCGAAACGGGTCACGCTTTTTCCGCGTCGAGGATATCGCGGACCATTCGCGCCAGAGCGTTCAGGGTGAAGGGTTTCTGGATGAACTGGATTCCCTCGGCCAGCGTCCCGTTTTCCACGATGTACTGGTCCGTATAACCGGACATGAACAGCACCCTGATGTCGGGCCGGAGAGCCTGCACCTGGTTCGCCAGGTCGCGGCCGCTGGTGTGTGGCATGATGACGTCCGTGACCAGCAGATCCACCCGTCCGGTGGTCTCCTCCAGCATACGAAGCGCGGCCGGACCGTCGGCGGCCTCCAGCACGCAGTACCCCAGCGCCGCCAGGCTGTCCACCGCGAAGCGACGCACCCGGCGATCGTCCTCCACCACGAGGATGCACTCACGTCCGCCGTATTCCTTCGCCAGAACGCTTTCCTTCAGCGCGCCATCTGTCCTGACCCCCGACGCCGCCGGCCAGTAGATCTTGAAGGTGCTCCCCTTGCCCGGCTCGCTGTACACGAAGACATGCCCCCGATTCTGCGTGACGATGCCGAAAACCGTGGCCAGGCCGAGGCCGGTGCCGTGCTCCTTGGTGGTAAAGAAGGGCTCGAAGAGTTTCTCCCGCACCTCGTCATTCATGCCGACACCGGTATCGCTGACGCTGAACAGAACGTAATCCCCCTCGCTGGTTCCCGGATGCTCCCGGACATATGTCTCGTCCAGAACCAGGGCATCGGTCTCGATCAGGATTCGCCGCGGGGCGGCCACAGCGGACGCGCGTTCATGAATGGCGTCCCGGGCATTGATCACCAGATTGAGGAAAATCTGTTCCAGCTGTCCGGGATCCGCTTTTACCTGCGGCATCTCCCGGGTCAGATGGACCTGCAGTTCCATGTCTTCCCCGATGAGCCGCCGCAGCATGGTCTCCAGCCGGCCAATGACCATATTGACATCCAGCTCCACCGGCTTGATGATCTGCTTGCGGCTGAAGCCCAGCAACTGGCGGATCAGTTCTTCCGCCCGTTCACCCGACTGCAGGATTTCCTGGACATTGCGATACTGGGCATCTTCCGGAGAAAGTTCCATGAGCATCAGCTGGGCCCGGCCGTTGATCACCGTGAGGATATTGTTGAAATCGTGGGCGATACCGCCGGCAAGCTTGCCCAGAACTTCCATTTTCTGGGTCTGGCGGACCTGCGCCTCCAGCCGTTTGCGCTGGGTGATGTCCTCGATCAGGCCGTCCAGGTAACGCGGCCGGCCGTCCTTGTCCCGGACCGTCACGGACGTGATGGAACAGTAGATGAGGGTCCCGTCCTTCTTCCGGAGGCGCAGCTCCTGATTCTTCACGGCGCCCTCATGCCGGATTCTCTCCAGGAACTCTGATCGGTCCGTTCCGTCGGCGTAGAGGTCGATGACAGGCGTATTCATGAAATCTGTCTTGCTGTCGTAGCCGAAGATACTCACCATGGCCGGATTGACTTCCACAAAGCGACCCTCGCCCTCCATTTCAAGGCGATAGATGCCGGCATGAATATTTTCGGTGATGGTCCTGTACTTCTCCTCGCTGGCGACGAGGGCCTCTTCCGCCCGCTTCCGCTCGGCGATCTCCTTGTTGAGAGCTTCATTGATCTGCCGCAATTGCATATTGCGCTTTGCGATACCCCGGGTGCGCGCCAGGTGTCCGCCCACGATGGCGGCGATGAAGCCCGTCAGCATCAGCAGCTGGAACCACCATGTCTTCCAGAACGGCGGATGAATCACCACCCGCAGGGCAAGGCCCGCCTCGTTCCAGACACCGTCATTGTTGGCCCCCTTGACCCGAAACACATAGTCTCCCGCCGGCAGGTTGGTGTAGGTGGCGAATCGGCGACCGCCCACATAGTTCCAGTCGTTCTCCAATCCTTCCAGATAGTAGGCGTAGCGGTTCTTTTCCGGGAAAATATAGCTGAGCGCGGTGAAACCCAGTGTGAACACCTGATGGGTGTGATCCAGATCGAGGCGATGGATATCGGTAATGGATCTGTCCAGGATCACCCGGCCGTCCACGGCTTCCCCCACCGCCACCGGTTTGTTGAAAATCTGCAATTCCGTGAGCACAAGAGGGGGGGGATGGGGGTTGTCGATGATGTTCTCCGGACGAAACAGGTTGAATCCGTTGATGCCGCCGAAATAGAACATTCCGGAGCGACCCCGGTGATAGGCGTTTCGGTTGAACTCATTGCTCTGCAAGCCATCCCGGACATCGAAATTGCGGATTCGCTCCAGTTGCGGATTCAGCCGCGAGATACCGTCATTGGTACTCAGCCAGAGGCGGCCCAGTCGATCGAACAGAATCCCGTAGACCGTGTCATTGGCCAGGCCATCCCGTCGGGTGTAGTTGCGAAACAGCCCGGAATCGGGATCCAGACGGCACAGGCCGCCGAACGTCCCGAGCCAGAGCGGGCCATCCTTGTCGGCGCTGATGCAGACGATCCGTTCATTGATGACCTCATCCGGCCGTTCGGGTTGCCCCGTAAAAAGCCGGCAGCGCCCGGTGGCCAGATCCAGCCGGTTCAATCCGCCTGTCTCCGTACCGAGCCACAGGCAGTCCCGGGCCGGGTCCGCCAGGATGACATTGATCTGGTTCCCGCTCAATCCCTCCGGATCCCGGGGATCGGCCCGGTAATGCCGATGGGCGCCCTGTCCCGGCCGCCAGGCGAACAGCCCCTGCTCCGTGCCGGCCCAGATGGTCCCCTGGGGATCGAAATAGAGGGAGTACACGGTCTGCACATCGCTTTTGAAGATATCGTATAACCGAATCTGCTCCAGGATCCGGTCCTGCCGATAGTCATATTGGATGAGATCGTAGTCATTGGCTTCCAGGCCGAACCAGAGGATTCGCTCCGGTTCATGCGGATCTTCGACGATAACCCGGGCGATGCTGAGTTGGGGATAGCGCCCGGCCAGGTGGACGAATCGTTTGTTGACGGGATCATAACGGTCCAGGCCGTTGTAGCCACCGATCCAAAGGAACCCTTGCCGGTCTTCGAACAGGCTGCGGACGCTGGCTACGCCGAGGCTCTCCGGCAGAAGGGGATTGTGCCGGAAGCAGTCGAATTTCTTGCCATAGGGGCTCCAGATATCGATGCCCGCGCCATACATGCCCACCCAAATATTGTCGGCGCGGTCACGAAACAAAACCGGCGCCACATTATAGGCCAGGCTTTCCGGATTCAACGGATCCTGCTGGCAGAAAAGGGCAAAATCCTCGCCCGGCCGCCAGATCGTCACGCCCGAGCCGTGGGTGCCGAACCAGAACCGCCCCCATCCATCCTGGACAATGCTCTCGACGTACGCATCCTCCATCGGGAACGGAAGAGGTGTAAAACGGCCTTCGGCGGCGGAATAATGGCAAAATCGGCCCTCGTTGGTCCCCACCCATAACCGGCCGATCTCATCCACCATCAGGCAGTGCACCCAGTTTCCCGGCAGACTGCCCGGAACGCCCGGCTCGTGTCGAAAGACCACAAAACGCCGGACCGGCTCATCCCACCAGGCCAAACCGTTCTGAGTGGCCACCCACAGCCTCCCCTGGTCATCCAGCTGCAAATCCGTGATGAAGTTGGCGGAGTTTCCCGCCGTGGACTGAGGCTCCAGCCGGTGGCAGACCGGGGGCTGCCCCGGCGGTCCCAGCTGCCAGAGACCGTTACGGGTCCCGACCCAGATCAGGCCGCCGGCATCGGCGGCGATGCAGGTGATATAGAACTCGCCGAGATCCTCCTGTTCGACCGAGACGATCTCCGGCCGGTGAAACCGTTCCCCGACCGGATCATAGCAGGTCAGCCCGGCGACTGAACCGATCCAGAGAATACCTTCCCGGTCCTCGAAAAGGCAGATGACATCACTGTTGGTCAGACTGTGCGGATCGTGCGGCTGATGGTAAAATTTCCTGAAATCGTTGCCGTCATAGCGGTTCAGGCCGTCCTGGGTGGCGATCCAGATGAATCCGCGACGATCCTGCAGAATATCGTTGATGCTGTTCTGGGAGAGTCCATCCTCGCTGGTCAGATGCCAGAACGAGGGGCGCAACTGGGCCGCAATGGGAGTGGCGGCCGCCAGCAGGAGGCCGGCCAGCAGGAGCAAGCCAATCCACCGGCCGCGGATATGAAAACCCACGACTTGCGGCCGGACAGCACCCAGCCCGGTCCGGGATGGCCGATACCCTTCTGTCAGAACCACACGCTCTCCCAAATGGGGCATGAATGGGGGGATATCCGCCACGAGGGATCCCGCCGGTGGCTGGCCTGCGGGCACATCCCTGCGGGAAGCGCTTCGCCGGCCAGGTTGGCGGGCGGGAAAATCCCACCTCGTCACCGGTCCCCCGGAGTCTGTCAATCAACCGTTCCCAATGCCAGGAACAATAGAACTTGTTCTCATTCTCGAAAGTTTCCGGGTTTCTGTCAAGGATTTTCCGCCCGGCTGGCAGACCCTCTCCCCAAGACACAGCCGGGCCGGAAGGACGCCCCGCAGCGGAAGGGGACCCCACCCGTGATACGACTCTCGTAAACGCGATTATTTTCCTGAAGTTCGGGCCTGACGGGGTGTCCGGAAGGACCACCAGATCAATCCGCCGCCGAAGATGGAAAATATCCAGTAATCCCAGGGCAGGAACAGAATATAATGTTGGTGCCAGCCGATGTCCGCCCCGAACAGTTTGTCCAGCCCGTAATGGGGATTCTGCCAGAACCAGAGAAAATCCTCGATGATCCAGAAGCACATGATGGAGCCCAGCGCCCGCGCCTCCAGGCGCAGTGTGAAACGGCCGGTCATCACCAGCGGCAGGTGGAAGATCAGGGCCATGAAGGCGAACAGGTACACATGATAGCCGGTGACCGGCCGGCCGCCCCAGACGATGTTCAGCAGCCAGTGATGATCCAGGCGCCAGGTCGGCAGTTCCTCCGCCCAGCCATGGGGCCCCTCGATCTGGATCTCCACGTTGGAGAACAGATAGCCGAGCAGAATCAGGAAAGCGACGTACAGCAGGGGATGCCAGCCCCGCCGGCGCAGATCGGAATTCAGGTCTGTCACTCTATCCCTCCCAGGTCGGACGATCCCGGCGCCATCACCGCCGGTTCAGCGAAACGACAGCCACAGCAGGATGCTGCCAGCGATCAGATGAATCCAGTAATCGTGGGGCAGTCCCAGGACATAGCGCTTGTGCCAGGGCACTTCCCGCCGAAAGAATTTGCGCGCTCCCCAGGCGGGATTCAGCACGAACCAGAGAAAATCCTCCAGGGTCCAGAACAGCAGCAGTGACCCCACACAACGGCTCATCAGCGGCCAGCTGAATCGACCGCTCATGAACAGGGGCAGCAGAAAAAACAGGGCCATGAACGAGAACATCCAGGCGTGGTAACCGGTCAGAGGACGCCCGCCCCAAAAGAGGCGCAGCAGCCAATGCTCCTCGATACGCCAGGTAGGCAGCTTTTCCGCCCAGCCATGGGGCCCCTCGATGTGGATCTCCACCTTGGCGAAAAAGAAGGCCAGCAGGCCCACGTACCCCAGCAGCAGCAGGGGATGCAGGGCCGCAATCCACGTCTGGTCGGCGTTCATGTCATCCCACCCGGTTGATTATTCGGTAGTGCTTTCGGTCGCGGCCTCAAAATGGCCGAACTCCAGGGAGAAGGTCCCGCGCCCCTGGGTCAGGGTTCGAACGGTGCGGGAATAGCCGAACATCCGGGCCATGGGCACCTCGCCGTCGATGACCGACATGTTCTTGCGGGTGGTGATGCCTGTCAGCTTGCCACGCCGGGCGTTGAGATCGCCCACCACGCTGCCCAGGTACTCTTCGGGCACGATCACCTCGATGGACATGATGGGTTCCAGCAGAACCGGATGCCCGGCCTTCATGGCCTCGACAAAGGCTTTCATGGTGGCGGCCTTGCAGGCGATCTCCGAAGACTGCCCTTCCCGGCTCTCCGCGGCCAGCAGGGTGGCGGCCACGTCCACCACCGGATAGCCCATGAGCACCCCTCCGTAGGCGGACTCCGCCACGCCCACCCGGATGGCTTCGAACAGAGCCGGTGCAATGCTCTCCGGTTTCACCTGGCTCTCGAAACGCTGGCCGGCACCGCGGGGGAGTGGCTCCAGACGCAAGGTGATGGCGGCGTAGTGATCCTTGCCGGCGATTTCCCGCTCGAAAACGGCCCGGGCTTCGCCCCGGGCCTGGACGGTCTCGCGGTAGACAACCTGCGGTCGCCCCACATTGACCTGGAGATTGTACTCGGTCCGCAGGCGGTCGGCCACCACGTCCAGGTGAAGCTCCCCCATGCCCGACATGATGGTCTGCCCGGTATCGGGATCTTCCCGCACATTGAAGGTGGGATCCTCGTCGGCCATCTTCCAGAGGGTGGCCTGCAGCTTGTCCAGATCGGAGTTGCGCTTCGGTTCCACGGCCATGGAGATGACCGGCTCATACGCGTCGATTCGCTCCAGCAGAACCGGCGCCGCGGCGTCACACAGCGTGTCGCCGGTGGTGGCCGATTTCAGACCCATGACAGCCACGATGTTGCCTGTGCCCGCGCTCTCCAGCCGGGTACGCTTGTTGCTGTGCATCTGGAAAATGCGGGCAATGCGTTCCGTGTCGCCCTGGGCGGCGTTCAGCACTTCCTCGCCGACGGCCACCCGCCCCGAATAGATGCGGATGAACGCCTGCCGCCGGCCCTCCTCCATCATCACCTTGTAGACCAGGGCCGCGAACGGCTCCTTGTCCGAAGGGGCACGCGACACCTCCTCACCGGTCCCGGGATGGATGCCCTTGACCGGCGGCAGATCGAGGGGGGATGGCAGGTAGCGCACGATGGCGTCGAGAACGGGTTGCACGCCCTTGTTGCGCAGGGCCGAGCCGCACAACACCGGCACCACCTGCAGTTTCAGGGCCGAATCCCGGATGGCGGCCTGAAGTTCCGCCGGCTCGGGGGAGATGCCCTCCAGAAATTTTTCCGCCAGGTTGTCATGAAAATCGGCCAGGGTTTCGATCATCTTCTCCCGCTGCCGCCGGGCCGCCTCGGCCATAGCCTCCGGCACCGGCATCCGCCGGAATTGGGCCCCCAGGCTTTCATCCTCCCAGCAGAGCATGTCGCCGCTGATCAGATCCACAACCCCGGTCAGGGTGTCGTCTTCCAGCACCGGCAGCTGCAGCACCAGGGGGCGGGCGGCCAGCTTGCTGCGAATCTGGTCCACCACTTCAAAAAAATCGGCCCCCGCCCGGTCGAGCTTGTTCACGAAGGCCAGTCGCGGCACGCGGTATCGATCCGCCTGCCGCCACACCGTCTCCGATTGAGGCTCCACGCCGCCTACGCCGCAAAAGACCACCACCGCTCCGTCGAGCACACGCAGCGAACGGCCGACCTCGATGGAAAAATCCACGTGCCCCGGCGTATCGATGAGATGAATGATATGGTCCTGCCAGGGAAAACTGGTCACAGCGGACGTGATGGTGATCCCGCGCTGCTGTTCCTGAATCATCCAGTCCATGGTGGCGTTGCCGTCATGCACCTCGCCGATCCGATGGATCTTGCCGCTGTAATAGAGAATCCGTTCCGTGAGAGTGGTCTTGCCGGCATCGATGTGGGCGATAATGCCGATATTGCGTGTTGTCTGCAACATTTTCGGATCGGCCATGGGTCTTCTTTCCTCCGGTGCGATGGGCCACCCGCCCCCCGCTCATGTCGTCGGAACAACAGCGGTACGGTGCTGCCGACAACGATGGCGCAGAGTTCAATCCCTCCACTGTACATGAAAATCGCCAGGCTGTCATCTTTCAAATTTGTGTCCCATCCCGGGCATCTCGCCGCCCGGCCCGCGGTCCGTGAAAACCGCTCCGCGGAAATTCCCGTTTTATCTGCCTCGCATTTCAGTTATAATTTTCCCGGGCCCGGGGGCCGAAAACCACCGAGGAAGTTGCACCATGGTAAAAAGCTGGGGAATCCAGAGAAAAAACAGCCGCGTGGCCCTCAGTCTCCCCCTTCGCGTGGAGGGACAGGACACCGAATCACCCGTGAAACCCTTCGACACGGTGGCCGAGGATATTTCGCGCGACGGCTTCCGCATCCGAGTGAATCCCGAAGAAGAACCGCCCGGCCCGCTGGAGGCCGGCCGCGACTACCCGGTGATCCTGGTCTACGGCAAACGTCGGCTGAAGGCCATCATCCGGATCATGTGGCGGAACGAGTCCCATATCGGCATCCGTTTCGTGGAACGGGACAAGGGCTGGATCATCAGCTGAGGCCGCTTCATGCCCCGCACGGGACCCGCAGGTGCACCAGTGGCCGGGTCCGCTATTCCAGAACCGCCATGGTATCCACCAGATCGAGTTCCGGGGAGCACCGGACAGCGTGCCGCAGGATGGGCAGATGGCCGGCGCCCATCACCACCAGCACCCGTCGCGCGTCGCTGACGGCGATCATTCCGTATATATTGTGGAGAATCCGCAGGTTCCGGTTGTACCAGGCCGTGCGGAAGTCGGCGCCGAAATAATCGTTTTCCTGACCCAGACCGAACTTGAACGTATCCACCAGGTACGTGCCGTGACTTCTGTCCACCACGTCCGGCCGGTTCAGGTACCGGAAGAATTCCAGCAGCGAAACTTCGGTCTTGAAATGATCCTGGTATTGATAGAGTTCCCGGTAGAGGGGCGTCCAGCTCCGGGTACGCGGGGCGAACTCCCGGAGCCGCGTGGTATACATCTGCTCCGTCGCCTCGCCCTCCTTCAACAGGCGATTCAGAATGTCCTCATAATGCCGGGCCTCCGCATCCACGCCAAAGACCCGGCCGTGGCCCAGCCGGGCGGCCAGCCGGAATCCGATCTGGTAGACTTCGTTGGCCGGCAGGACGAATTCACCGTTCCGGTAGCCATCATATTTCTGTTGTATGGTTTCCGCGGCCGCGGGCATGAATTCCAGGCCGATGGCCTGTGGGGCGAAAGTGCCCAGTTTGTCGAGAAGCGCCGCCAGTTCCGCCTGCCGGTGCGGAACGGTGATGTCCACATCGAACTGTGGCGTGTAACTGTCCAGACCCGCGTCCTTGAAATGAAAGGTGCCCAGCAGCAGCACCTCGGTCCGGGGCGCGGCCCGGAACCGCGCGTCCACGTCCGCCGGACGGGCGGTTCGGCCCACGACCGCCAGGCCGGCCAGCAGCAGGGCGACCACCCCGCAAACCAGTATCCTGTCCATCCTGCAGCCCTCCTTGGCCCCATGACGGGTATTCATCACCCACCGGCCTCACCCGTTCATCCCGGGCCCCGGCCGATGGTCCGCATATCTATACGGCCGGCGACGGCTCTTTGTTCCCGTCCGGCAGGGCAGACGGACAAAACAACGTTTGTGTTTCCCCGCGTGATCCATTAAAATACCGGCCGGATTGCTGTGTCCCGGAAAAGCCGTCCTGGCCGGAATTGTCCGTCTGTCCGGACCCCGCGGGCCCCGCGGTGACCACCCTCCGGCCGGACACCCGCCCGTGGCACAGCCGACACCCGCATCCTCATTGACCAAGGAGTGTGTATGCCCCAGCGAACCCATACCTGCGGCGAACTGGACATGGAACATGTGGGCCGGACCGTTACACTCGGCGGCTGGGTCCACAACGTCCGCAATCTCGGCGGCCTGCTCTTCATCCGTTTGCGGGATCGCTACGGAATCACCCAGATCACCTTCGACCAGTCCCGCGACGCCGGACTCTTCGCCCGTGCCGAGGCGCTCCGCGGCGAGTTCGTGATTCGCGTCCGGGGGGAAGTCACCGCCCGAACCCCCGAGAACATCAATCCCGACATGAAAACCGGCCGCATCGAGGTCGTGGTCAGCGAATTGGAGCTCCTGAACGAGGCCGATCTGCCCCCCTTCGAGATCGTGGAGGAAGTCCGGGCCTCGGAGGAGCTGCGGATGAAATACCGCTACCTGGACCTGCGCCGCCGCCGCATGACCCGCAACCTGGAACTGCGTCACCGCACCAGCATGGCGATCCGCCGCTTTCTGGACGAGCGGCATTTCATGGAAATCGAGACCCCCTTCCTGACCCGCTCCACCCCGGAAGGCGCCCGGGATTACCTGGTGCCGAGCCGCATCCATCCGGGCAGGTTCTACGCCCTGCCCCAGTCGCCCCAGCTCTTCAAGCAGCTGCTCATGGTGTCGGGCATGGATCGCTACTTCCAGATCGTCCGCTGCTTCCGGGACGAGGACTTGCGGGCCGACCGGCAACCCGAGTTCACCCAGGTGGACATCGAGATGAGCTTCATCGAGCCGGCAGACATATTCGCGCTGTTGGAACCCATGATGCAACGGGTTTTTCAGCTGATCGGGGTTGAAGTCACCGCACCATTTCCCCGCCTGACTTACCGTGAGGCCATGGACCGCTACGGCATCGACCGGCCCGACCTCCGTTTCGGAGCGGAAATTAAGGATGTCAGTGAGCATTTCCGGGAGAGCGAGTTCGCCATTTTCCGCCGCATCGTGACCGAGGGGGGCACGGTCCGCGGCATCGCCGTGCCGGGCGGCGGCGCTTACAGCCGCAAGGTGCTGGACGAGCTGCAGGCGTTGGTCAAGGCCCACGGCGCGGCCGGCCTGGCCTGGATCAAGTCCGAGAACGGCCAGGTCCGGTCCTCCCTGCCCAAAGCCGTCAGCGAAGAGCAGCAGGCGCGCATCCTGGCCCAAACCGGCGTTGCCGCCGGCGGAGCCCTGCTGATGGTGGCCGGCGACAAGACCACGGTGTGCACCGCCCTGGGCGCCCTGCGCCTGCACGTGGCCCAGCGCGAGGGCTGGATCGACCCCACCCGCTTCGCATTCTGCTGGGTGGTGGATTTCCCCATGTTCCAATGGGACGCCGAGGAGCAACGCTACTTCGCCTGCCATCACCCCTTCACCGCCCCGCGGGAGCCTGACTTTACCGATCCGGCCAACGCCCTGTCCCATGGCTACGATCTGGTGCTCAACGGCCTGGAGATCGCCGGCGGCTCCATCCGCATCCATGAAGAAGCCCTGCAGAAGAAAATTTTCACGACACTGGGGATCACCGACGAGGAAGCCCGCGAAAAATTCGGCTTCTTCCTGGATGCCCTCCGTTTCGGCACGCCGCCCCACGGGGGTATCGCCATCGGGCTGGACCGTCTGGTCATGCTCCTGGCGGGGGAGAAATCCCTGCGCGAGGTCATCCCCTTCCCCAAGACGACCTCGGCCATGTGCCTGCTGACCGGATCACCGGCGGAAGTGCCGGCGGCCCAGCTGGCGGAACTGAAACTCCGTGTGCAGGCGAAAGACCATGACTGACGAAGCGAATTTCCTCAAAAAAACCGACATGTTCAAGGGATTGCCCGATTCGCTCCTGGACCGCATCTACCAGGCCGGAACCATCCGGCGCTACGGCCCGGGCGAGTACATTTTCCGGGAGGACGAAGAGAATTTCGAAATCTACATTATCCGCGATGGGGTGGTGGAAATCCTGAAACGGGATGAAGCGGACAAAACCGAGACGGTGGTCGCCTATCTGTGTCCGGGGGAATGTTTCGGTGAAATGGCCATGCTCACCGGACGGCCGCGCTCCGCCGCCGCCCGGGTGCCCGAAGGGGCGATCATTCTTGAGATCCCGGCCGAGACGTATGAGTACCTGACCGGCAACACCATCTTCCTGCGCCGTTTGTGCGAAATTCTGGCGCTGCGCCTGGAGCGGACCGATCTGCGGGTGGCCCATGAGCATACCCGCAAGGAGCTGCAAGGTGATCTGCGCTATTTTGACCTGGGCACCGTCATGCAGACCCTCATCAATTCCGGGCAGTCCGGGGTCATGGTGATCGAGACACCCCAGCGTTATCAGGCCGACATCGTCTTTTCCGAGGGGAAAATTCTGCATGCCCGGTTCCGACGCCTGGAAGGGGAGCAGGCCTTCTTTCAGATCTTCCAGGAGGATCTCGAGGGCAAATTCGTGTTCCAGGGGCAGTCCATCGATCCCGGCAGCATCCAGTGCCCCATCACCCTCGGGCCCATGAACCTCCTGCTGGAGGCCATGCGGATGAAGGACGAGGTCCCTGTCTTCCTGCAAAAAATCGACAACCTGGACCGGACGTTCTCGCCCACCCAGAAAATGCTGGTCTGGGAAGACAAGTCCACCATGGAAGAGGCCGTGGCCATCTGGAAACGCATCGCCGCCGGGGCCTCGTTGCAGCAGATCCTGCAGGAGCTCCCCTGCTGCACCTATCTGACCCTGGTCATCGTTCACCGCATGCTGGAGGCAAAACTGGTCCGATGAGTTCGACCTGGCTGACCATTCCCAACGTGATCTCCCTGGTACGGGTGGGGCTCATCCCCCTGGTCATCATCGCCCTGCGGGACCAGGATCATACGGCCCTGGCCGTGTGGGGCGCGCTGATCTTTCTCAGCGATTTCATGGACGGCTGGCTGGCCCGTCGCCTCGGCCAGACGTCGGAATTCGGCAAAATGCTGGACCCCGTGGCCGACAAGCTGTGTGCCGTCATCCTCTTCCCGGCCCTCTGGCTATACACGGATTTTCCCCTGTGGGCGGTCGGGCTTATCTTTGGCAAGGACATCCTCATCGCCCTGGGCGGATGGCTCATCTCCCGCCGCCAGAAGGTGGCCATCACTCCCAACTTCTGGGGCAAGGCGGCGGCGTTCACCGAGTTCTGCGCCTTCCTGGTCTTCGCCTTCGACGTCGGCTTCCTGAAAACCGACGCCCTGGTGGCCATGACGTTCTTCGTGACGGCTTCCTTTCTGACCTATGTGCATGTGTTCGGGCTGGTATTGCGCCGGCGGACGACCATCGCCGAAGTGGTGGCCGGATATTCCGCCTACGGCCTCACCCGCCATGCCCGGGGGCGGGACCGCTGGATCAACATCCTGATCTATACACTGGTGATTTTCTGGATTCTGCGCCTGATCTGGCTGTTGGCCGTTCATTTTCGGCCATTCTGAGACCGGAGCCTGGTCCCGTCCGCGCCCCCGGCCGAATCAGCACGAAACGTCTTCAGGGAAGCCGGGGCGATTCCTGTTCCGCTTCCTTGCCTTTTTCCTCCAGCGCCCGAACTTCGGGCGGCACCCGGAAAAGGTCCTCGGCCAGTTCCACGTTATGGCGGATGCGTTGCACGGTGATGACCCGTTCGTCCTCCATCACCTGGATCCGGGTCCGGAAGGGGAGCCGGATGCCGTCCACTTCACGGTAATCCTCCAATACAAACCGGACGGGTGCAGGACCGGAAGGAGTGACCACTGCCGTGGACAGACCCGTCAGCAATCCGGAAGACTGGTCGAAAAAGAGCTCCTCGGGGAGGGTATCGACGACGGGCGTGGCCTTGACCCGCCAGCAGGTCTTTCCCGCAACCTCCTGCGTCCCCAGCAGGTCCACCGTCCGGTATAGGCTGCGCCAGTAAACGTGGCGATCCATCACGTTCATGAACAGAAACTGGCGCCGTTCCGGGCCGGACTTGAGACGTGCGCCCTGGCTGGCCGACAGGTCCCAGGCCACATCGCCGTCGCTGCCCGACTCCATTTTGCCCATTCCTTCCACCTCCATCCGGATATGGACCAGGTTCATCTTGGCCAGCGTCGTTTCCGTGCGGACCTCCATCTCCGCCGAGGGGATGGTCATGGTACTCTCGATGACCCGGTTGCCCAGCCGGTCATAGGCGGCCTGGCCGCCGGTCACGGTGACGTAGCGGTCGAGTATTTCCGCTGCCGCGGGAAAAGGCGCTTCCTGGGCCGGAGCGAATGCCGCCAGCACGGCGCCGAGGGTCAGCAACAGTGTCAGTCGTTTCATCATAACGTCCTCCATAATCCTCTTAGGATAGCAAACCTGACGATCCGGGGCGAGACTTTTTCGGACCGGTTCCGAAATCCTGTCCGGTGGTATCTTTTTTGTTGCCGGGACGAAATTTTCTCGTCTAGAATTGGCTATCCTTCCTGGCAGGTGCAGTATGCGCGATGTCGTCACCATGGCCCATCTGTCGGACCTCCATCTGGTGCCGGACAATGACACGACCCGCTCCGAACCGAGACTCTTCGGCCGCCTCCGGGGAATGAACGCCCATTTTCGCCACCTCTTGCGGGACGAGCCCCTCCGGACAGCCCAACTCATCCTCGTTACCGGGGATATCACCGACCGCGGCCTCCTGGTGGAATGGGAGATGTTCTGGCGCCTGGCGGAGGAGGCGGGGGTAAGGGACCGGCTGGTGGTCCTGCCCGGCAATCACGACGTCTGCTGCCTGGGCCTGCGCCGCCAGCGGCCGCGTGCCGAGGATTGGGCCCGGGCCCGGCAGGGACTGGCCATGGGACACCAGGAGAGCACCTTCCCCTGGATCCGGCGGCACGGGGCCGACGTGGCGCTTTTCGGCGTCGACAGTGCCAATGCCGGCAATCTCGGCGGACTGGACAACGCCATCGGCCGCATCGGCGTCCATCAACTGGCGGAACTGGGCCGCAGCCTCCTGCTCTATCAGGACGTCCCCCACAAGTTCATTCTGTTGCACCATTCGCCCAACATCCCCGCTCCGGCCACCAGCCGCCGTCGCGGCGAGAAGGCCACCCCGGTGTGGGAACGCCAGGCCCTCCAGCTCGATCCCTTCGACCGGCGGGCCCTCCGCCTGCTGGCCCGGGTCTTCCGGGTCAAGGCCATCCTGCACGGGCACACCCACATTCACCTCGACCGGCATGTGGGCGGCGTGCGCATCATCGGTGCCGCCGCCGCCACCGAACCGGAAGGCGACGGCTGCCTGAGCTACAAGCACTATACCCTGTACCGTTCCAGCGGCACACTGCGGGCCGCCACCCGTCGCTGCGCGCCCTGACCACCCCCACATCAGCCGGCCATCCGCCGTGGCTAACGGACGCCGCAAGATCATTGCCGCCACCTGTTTTCTGTGCTATAGTGAAAAATACCCTTATCGGAATTCCTTCACGGGAAACGAATCATGTCGGACAAAGAATACATTAAGCCCATGCTGGATTACATGGAGCTGACGCCCAGTCTCAGCGACAAGACGCGGTCGCCCCTCACCCAGGCGTTGCGGGAGTGGCTCGACCAGCTCACCCGTGACAAGAAGACCGAGTACCTGTTCGAGTTGGAGATGTGGATCAATTGCCTGGAACGCTTCTTCCGCATCAGCAATCACCCCCTGTCCGATTACGAGCGCAGCGAGCTCCTGAGCAAGGATTTCTCCGAGGAGCTGAAAATCGTACACAGCGTCACCGTGCGCATGAGCCATCTGTCCACCGAGATCCTGACCCGGGAAAAACAGCACCTGATCCAGTTCGAGCGGTATATCGAAAACGAGCTGAACCAGGACATCGTGCTGGACGCCTTCCTGGAAAAGCTCATCGAACAGCCCTCCCCCGAGGACAGCCTCACCCTGCTGCTGGATTCCCTGACGGACATGCGCAACCTCATCTCGGCCATCAACCAGAACGCCCACGTCCCCTACCAGACGTTCACCTCGGTGGGCAAGCTCGTCAACCGGGAGATCAAGCGCTGCAAATACATCGACCTGCTCATCACCTACAAATTCAAGCCCCACTACGACAAGATCCACAACAAGCGGCTGGCGGCCATCGTCAAAAGCATCACCAATGACCACCTGCGCCAGCATGTGGCCAAGGTGTTTCTGGAGCTGTTCCGCATCCTCAACTACATGAAATTCGTGGAGGTGGATCTCAACTTCGACCGTCCCCTCAAGAACACCCTCATGCTGTTCATTCTCATCCGCTCGGACCTGCACATGCTCATGAACTACATGGAAGGCAAGATCATCGAGAATCCCCACCTGCCGTCGGACCTGGGGGACAGCATCGAGGCCATCCTGTATGCCCTGCGCATGGAGCTCAAGAAAGTCTTCAACCACGAGCTGGTGGGCATGGTCTACATGCGTCAGGCCCAGCTCATCTACGCCAAGGTGGAAAACAGCCACGGCCTGCTGCGCAACTGCCTGCAGAACGCCATCGTGCAGATCGCCCAGGTGTTCGATCCGGAGTTCGACGGCACGGATATTTTCCAGAACCTGTCCACCCGGCTGAAGGAGTCCCTGAAGCTGCGCGACGACCTCAAGAACCTGTCCCAGTTCATCAAGGAGTACCAGGCCGAGTCGGATGAGGCCGAGATCACCCATCTTATCGAGCGGCTGGCCTCTTTCCGCGACCTTTCCCTCAAGTACCTCATGTATCGTGACTGGGACGATTTCGAGAAATTCACCGAAGAGATCATCATCTCGTCCGGCCGAAGCGAGCTCAACGACGTGCTCCATCGCTTCCAGGTCTTTCTGGATGCCCTGCTGGGCGAGATCAACAAGCGGGCCGTGTTGCAGAACTACCTGCTGGAGGGGGGAGACGACACCGGCCCCACCGAGCTCTGGATGTAATCCCTCACCGTGAGATCACCGCAACCGGCCACGTGGCCGGGAGGTGGCGTGCGCCCGCTGTCACCCTTGGCCGCCGCAAATAGGTTCCCTTTTACCGCGACTTCTGCTAGTCTGTGTCCGCGGGACGGCCGCGACCGGCCCGCCGTCTGATTCCCGCTGCCTGGAGAGTGTATTCGCGATGAGCCAGATACGCACCCATGTCCTGTCCGGATTCATGGAACTGCTGCCGGCGGACCAGCTCCTCTTCAACCGCATGAAGGATACCATCCGTTCCGTCTACGAGCGCTTCGGCTTCGTGCCCCTGGACACACCCGTCATGGAGCTGGCCGAGGTCCTGCTGGCCAAGGCCGGCGGTGAGACGGAAAAACAGATCTACCAGTTCACCAAGGGGGACAACGAGCTGGCCCTGCGCTTCGACCTGACCGTCCCCCTGGCCCGCTACGTGAGCGAGCATTTCGGCCAGCTGACGTTCCCCTACCGCCGCTATCACATCGGCAAGGTCTACCGCGGTGAACGGCCGCAGAAAGGCCGTTTCCGTGAATTTTACCAGTGCGACATCGACATCATCGGCGACGGCGAGCTCAGCCTGATCCACGACGCCGAGATCCCGGCCGTCATCTACACCACCTTCACCGAGCTGGGCTTCGAGCGCTTCACCATCCGCATCAACAACCGGCAGGTCCTGAACGGCCTGTTCGAGAGCCTCGGTTTCGCCGACCGCAGCGCCGACATCATGCGCGCCGTCGACAAGCTGGACAAGATGGGCTGGGAGAGCGTCCGGGCAGAGCTGCAGGCGCTGGGCCTGGCCGAGTCCGCCATGGATACGATCCGGTCTTTCCTGGATATCCAGGGCTCCCCCCGCCAGATGTGTCATGCCTTGCGGACTCTGGGCATCGACAACGAGCGCTTCCGGGCCGGTGTCGACGCCCTGGAGGAGGTGGCGCGCGGCCTGACCGCCCTGGGCGTGCCGGAAAAAAACTACCGCCTCGACGTGGCCATCGCCCGCGGTCTCGATTATTACACCGGCACGGTCTATGAGACCATTCTCGATGACCACCCCGGAGTGGGGTCCGTCTGTTCCGGGGGGCGCTATGACAACCTCGCCGAGTTCTACACCAACCGCCGTCTGCCGGGGGTGGGCATCTCCATCGGTCTGACGCGGCTCTTCTACCAGCTGACGGAGGCGGGAGTCTTCCGCCCCGGGGCCGCCACGCCAACCCGCATCCTGGTCCTGCCCATGACGGACGACCGGACGGCGCCCCTGGCCGCGGCCTCGCAGCTGCGCGCCGCCGGCATCCCCACCGAGGTCTACCTGGAAGAGGCCAAGTTCAAGAAAAAAATGAAATACGCCAACAGCATCGGCGTCCCCTTCGTGCTCATCATCGGGGAGGACGAAATCCGCACGGAGCGTTACAGCCTGAAAAACATGGCCACCGGAGAGCAGGAATCCCTGGCCCTGGCAGAGATCGTCGCCCGTTTCCGGTCCGGGGGATAGCGGAACGACACCGGAGAGACGAAGCGGTCCTTTCCACCTGAAAACCACGACGAACATGCGGGGTCGGTTGACTCAGCGCCAGGCGTCGCCGGCCAGGTCCATGCCGGCCACGGCCAGGCGGGTGATGGCTGCCGGAATCCCGAAAACGTCGTCGATGGTCCGCACCAGCTCATCGACATCGGCCAGCGGGCGGCGGCGGGCGTCGCTGTCGCGGGACTCGATGAGGTTCAAGTTGTGAATGACCGTCGAGCGGCCCGGGCGGAAGCGGGCCAGCAGCAGCGCCTGCATGAAGGTGGCACCGGGTCGGTAGGAATCGGTGATGGCCGGATTGAAATCCTCCAGGCGCCGCGGGACGGGATTCACCACGTAGGCGTGGGCCAGTCGCCCCCGCCGGTGCAATTCCAGCCGGGACCGCCCCCGCCTATCCTGCGGCTTGAGCACGTACCGGTCGTCGCCCAGGGCCAGGACGTGGTCCGTGGCCTGATCGCGGGGCAGCGGCGCCAGGAACGGCGCGGCGTAGCCCACGTCCACCAGGTACTCCCGGCCGGCCACCGTCACCAGGCTGACCATGTGGACGTCGGGTCGGGCCATGTCGGCCCCGCACAGCCGCGCATCATAGCCCAACGCCACCAGCAGGCGGTTGAAATAGTAATTGGCCGTGTAGCAGGTGCCGCCGAAGTTGCAGCGAACGATACCGTCCAGAAACTGTTCGGGGCCGGGCAGCGCCCGCTGACCGGATTTTCTGAGGTAGTAAAGCTTGGAGACATTTTCGAAGGGCACCCGCATCAGGTGGGCCTGCACCAGTTCGGCCAGAGCCGCCGGACCGGGCTCGCGGCGGGGCACGGCCAGCAGCTCCAGATAGCGGCCCTGGAATTCGGGGGAGAGTACTGTGTCGGCCGGCGGCATCATGTTCAGGTCGCCTTTTTTCCGGAGTTCCCCCGGTCAGGGGGCCATCTTGATGGCGGCGAGGGTCTCGGCCGCCGCCACATCCTCCCGGGATCTTACCTCGAACCGGAAGCCGGTGCCCTCGGCGTATCGCTTCGCGGCAGCGATGTGGTCCTTGATGGCCGGCGGCAGCTGGCTGTCGCGGGCCGCCGCCACGGCCCGGTCGCCCAGGACGAAGGCCACCAGAAAATGGCCCGGCCGGGGGATCATGTAGAGGATGGTCCGCTTTTTCTGCTTCATTCGAAACGACCAGCCGTAGTTTTTGCCCGAATAGTTCCACGTCTCGCTGACCGGCGGATAGGTTTCAGCGATGATCCGCATCAGGTCGTCCCACAGCCCGGCGGTGTCGCCCAGCACGGCCGCCAGCATTGTCTCATCCGGCGGCGCCGACTTGTCGTCAAAGGCACTCAAGGCCATCTGTTTTCTCCTTTTCATTCGAGTCTCTGCGGTTGATGATCCGCCCGGACATTCTGGCCCGCTGATGGATCCCGGAGAGCGAACGGTTACCCGCGCAGTTGCCGGGTCTCACCTCAAATGGATCACCCTTGTCCCGGCGACGAGGTCGCCGCAGCGGGCCCGCTCCGGCGAGGTCACGATGAGGATGATACCCAGGATGTTGAGAGTCGGCAGGCCGTCCACCACGCGCAACAGATTCCGCACCAGTCCCTTGATCAAACCCGGCGCCCCACCGTCCACCCGCACCACCCGTAGACCCATCAGCCACTTGCCCAGGGTGGCGCCGGTCAGGCCTTCCAGCACCACGAAGTAGCCGGCCATGACGGCCAGGAAGCCGAGGCACAGCGGGTCGGTGACGAACAGGCCCGACCGCCAGCGGTGATCGGTGGCGCTCATGAGCCACACCCCCTTGACCAGCCGGGTTAAGGGGAAAAACAATGCACAAAACAACAGGAAATCGACGAGGAGCGCCAGGAAACGGATGCCCAGGCCAGCATATGGCGGGCGATTCGAAACCGTCTGGCTGGAAAGCGTCAGACTGTCATGCATGATTTCCACCCCTTCAATTCGACAGAATGGCTGCTTCATTTCCGGACAGGTTCCGCCCCTCATTCCGGGCGCAGGGCTTCCTGCAGTGCCGCCCAGGCCAGCAGGCGCGTGGAGTCCAGTGTCGGTAACGGGCAGTCATGGGGATCCACCAGCAGGGGGATCTCGGTGCAGCCCAGCACCACCGCGTCGCAGCCCTGCACTTTCAGCTTCTCGAAAACCGTGTTAAACCACCGCCGCGATTCCTCGCGGAACACGCCGTTGACCAGTTCACGAAAGATGATCCCGTCGATTTTCGCGCGATCCGCTTCATCGGGAATCTGACACGTGATGCCGAACCGGCCGAGGACATCGGGATAGACCGGGCCGGTCATCAGGTAGCGGGTGCCCGTGATGCCGAGGCAACGGAATCCCTTCTGCTCCGCCGCGGCGGCCACGGCGGCGGCGATGTGCAGCCAGGGGAGCGGCGAGGCGGCCGTCACAAGTGGCCAGGCCTGGTGGATGGTGTTGTCGGGGCAGATGGCGAACTCGGCGCCAATAGCCGCCAGCTTGCGGGCAGACGAGAGCATCAACCCGGCCACCGCTTCCCAGTCGCCGGCGCGGATGTGGGTCATGTACCGGGCCAGCGGGTGCGTGTGCATGGACACCTCGGGGTGCATGTGCTCGCCCATGACGGCGGGCGCCTCGGCGCACAGTGTCCGGTAGCACAGGGCCGCGCCCTCGGCGCTGCAGGCGACGATTCCCACATGTTTCGCCATGGTTCCTCCTGTTCAATGACAGATTCTATCTCGCCTGTTCCAGGGGTTGCCAGCGCCAGCCGTCGCCGGCCGGCTGGATGCGACCGATGCCGGGGAAAGGGAAATGAAAGACATGGGCCAGCGCGCCCCTGCCTGAAAGAGAAAACCTGTCTTCATCGGTTATTCCATTCTACCATTCCCCACCGACCCGGTGCGGCTCCTCTTCCGCCAGACCCTCGCCGCTATCCCCCTCGACGTGATGATCAAGAATTCCCTGCCGCACCATCGTCAAGGTTACGTGCGCACTTTAGCATCTGAACCGTCAGCATGAAAGAAAGGATCCCGGAATCAAACAGCGGAAAATCGGTGGTCGTTGTTACGAATAATTACACTGCCATATTCATCTGCGGATTCCAATAATACATCCTCCACCGGATTGTGCAGAGTCCCATGACGGGTCCTGCCCGGTTAAGCAGTTGATTATTCATCCGTTGTCCGGTGGATTCACCTTCCGTTTTTGTCCTGTCTCACTACCAGACGTCACATGGATGCGCCTTCACACTACGGATCCCTGTTGATTGATAGGATCAATCCTGCTTTTCAGGGATCGGGTGAGCTCGGGGGCTCGGCCGGTGGGCGCCGGTCGGCATACTTGCGCCTGAAGTCGGCATACGACGTGCAATTCAGCTGGAGGTTCTTGCGGTAGGAAAAATTTCCGACAAGGCTGATAAGGGGCTGGCGGCGGCCCCATACATTGCGCCAGACCCGCTGCAGAATGCGCGGCAAGGAATAGAACTCACGATCGCAGGCAAGCATTTCCTCGATGATATCGTCCAACGACAGATATGTGTACCGCGCCACCGGGAAAGTCAGAGTATAGTACTTCCAGTCTTCCGGGAATTCTGTGAGACGGAGGCGATTCTCCTCTTTCATCTGCTTCCATAGTCGCGTGCCGGGCAAGGGCGTCAAAAACAGGACGTTGAGATTGTCCAGGCCGTACTGGCTGGCAGTCTCGGCGATGTGTCGGCCGATACCCGGCTGGTCGATGTCCAAACCAATGATGAAGGAACCCACCACCAGGATGTTGTGCCGCTGGATGCGCCGCACCGAAGCTTGGAAGTCACGACTTTTCAATATATTAAACTTCTTTCCGATTTCCTTGAGACCTTCGGGGGTGGGGGACTCGAAACCGATGAAGACGCCGCGGCAGCCTGCTTCCGCAGCCAGGGCCAGGAGTTCCTCATCGTCGGCGAAATTGATGGTGGTCTGGGCCACCCATTCCTTTCGCAGGTTTGCCTGGACCATGGCCCGGAAAAGTTCCTTGGCCCGGGTGACATGTTGTGGGCGTGTGCCGATGAGATTGTCATCCACCACCAGTACACGCTTCTCACGAATCATCTGGAATTCCTGTACGACTTCGGCAACGGGCCGTTGCCGGTACTGTGCTCCGTTGAAAGCCGTCACACTGCAGAAACTGCAATTCAACGGACAGCCGCGTGTGGTCTGAATGGCACCGAAGGCATAGTCCGGCGGCAGCAGGTCATGACGTGCCGGAGGAATATTCGACAGATCGACACGTCCGCCGTCGTACCATTTTCGCAGATTGCCCTGCCGGGCATCCTGCAGGACCTCCCCCCAAATATCCTCGGCTTCCCCCGTAACCACTGCATCCACATGCGCCATGACCTCGTCCCGGCACATGGTGGCGTGGATGCCGCCCATGACGACGGGAACGCCTCGCCGCCGGAAGCAAGCGGCCACTTCGTAAGCGCGGTTCGCCTGAGATGTGAACGCCGTAATCCCCACCAGGTCGGGACGCGGCAAGGCCGTATAATCCGGCAAGCCGAGATTCTCATCCACGATGGAGACATCCCACTCCGGCGGGGTCAGACCCGCGAGCGCCATAAGACTCAACGGTTTCCACACGCGGTATCGGTTCCAGCGGCTCTCCTTCACCCTGACGATACTGACCAGCGGATTGGATGGATTGATCAGACAAAGCCGCATGGTACCTACCCGATCATGCTCGAACATGGGTCTTCAACCCCTCTCTCCCGCAACGGGGGCCCCAACATATGGAAGTTCGCAAAGGGTATATGGTGGCTGAACAGTGACGCGAAGCCGATGCAAAGACGGGGCCGTTGATTTTGACAAATGTGCAGCTTCCCCAGTTTACCGAAACGAGACGTAAATTGCACGGTCTTTTTCCACCCCGCTGGCTTGTCGACAATGATAACTTACCGGAAGAATGTCATTGTGTCTCCAATTGCACAGCCAACCGGGCATCAGAAACAGCCGGGCGGTTAAAGCCCCAACCATCATCTTTTCGACGGTGTCCCCGGTGTAACGGCGAACCGACTGGAGCCGCTGGACCGTTCTCACCTCCCGCGTCGCGCGGCGCAGCGGACTCAACCGGCGGTCTCACTGATGGAGCATATAAACACGCCACCGGGAAAAACAACCTGGATCCGTATCGTCTGGACAGGTACTGCCCGTCTTGTTGTCCGCTTCGATCGGTTACACGTCGCAGAGTTTTCAATGACCGAAGCCCCGATGGATGTTCACCATGGCCCGGTACCGGCAGTCAAGGCCGGCAGGATATGATCTTCAAACAGCTTCTTGCAGGTCGCCGTCGGATCCGGGCCATAGTTGCCGGCGGTGATCACCACCACCATCGCCCGGGCCGGGAACACGGCCAGAAACTGCCCGCCGTCCCCCGGCGCGAAAATCACCCGTTCCGCCGTATCGCCGGCGTCCAGCCGCCATTCGTTCCAGTAGTACCCATAGCCGCGCCCCCGGCCCAGATTGACCCGCCCCCGGGTGGATTCCTCGATCCAGCCGGACGAAATCACTGCCTTGTCCGCCCAGCGGCCGTCGTTCAGCAGCAGTTGTCCGAGCCGGGCCAGGTCGCGCGGCCGAAGTGCCAGGCCACCGTCGGTGTCCAGGGTGCCGTCGGGATAACGCGACCAGGAATAATCAGATACGCCCAGCGGATCGAACAGGTTCACCCGGGCGAACTCGGTGACTTCCAGGCCGCTCGCCCGCCGCAGCACTTCGCCCATGAGAGTAGCCGCGCCGTTGGAATACTGAAAATCGTCCCCCGGCGGGGCGGCCAACGGCCGGGCCAGGACATAGCCGGGCACATCGTCGGTCCGGTACATCTCACCGGCGTTGTTCCGCCCATCGCTGAACGGATACCGGAACTGCTCCCATTCCAGGCCGGCCGTCATGGTCAGCAGGTGGCGCAGTTCCATGCGGCTCTTGTCGCCGGTGTTCAAATGCGCATACTCGGGGAACAGGGAGAACACCGGCTGCTGGACACCTTGCAGCAGGCCACGATCCAGGGCGACACCCGTCAGAAGGGACGTAACCGCCTTGGTGACCGAAGCCAGGTGATGGACCCGCTTTCGGAACACTTCCCTGACAAACGGTCCTTGCAGGGATCCTTCCAGGGCGAAATACTCCTCCAGCACCAGCCGCCCCTGCCGGCTGATCAGCAAGCCGTGGATATCGCCGTGATCGCCGCGGCGGATCTCTTCCATGAGCCGGATCATCTCCGCCGCGTTGAAGCCGGCGGACTCCATATGGGCACAGGGCCAGCCATCACCTGTTTCGACCGGTATCTCGTAGTTGTATCCCAGCGCCTCCGTCGCCAGGAGCCGGGTCATGAAACCGTCGAACTCCCGGGCTCGAACGAACATCCACCGGGATTCCTCCCCTTTCCAGTTTTTCGTGACATGCATCGTCGTGCCGTCGGCGCTGACCGTTCCCTCATGGGCGAGCCACGAGATGTCATTGCCCCGGCAGGTCACATCGAAATCGTAGCGCCACACCCGGGAGCGGGGCCCCAGTTCATGGATGACCGTCAGCGCCAGGGTGCCGTCCGGCCGCAGGGACATCAACCGTAACTCTCTCTCCGTCTCGGCGACGGTCCCGTCACGAACCGGCCCTCCCGTCCAGCAGCCGGCGATCTGCGCGTTGCGTGCCGGGTCATTGGGAATCGTTTCACCGCAACCGACCAGCAATAACGCACCCATCAGAATAGCGGGAAGGATAGCGTGGCCGGATCTCATAGAATTTTCCTCTCAATGCGGGATCATGTTGTGTGTACGGTCGGGCGGTGGCCGGGGAATGAATTACATGATTCCCACCAGTTTCAGGGCCGCCCGGGTAATCTCCTCGCGGTATACGGCATCGCCTTTTTCCCGGATAGCGATGTTGGTGGCGAAAAACCAGACCTGGCCGCGGGTTTCCACCCAGCCCACGTACCAGCCGTGCTGGCGTTCCGGCCGGACGGCCCAGCCCGTTTTCGCCCGGAGGATGTAGTCGGGGGTCTCCTCCACCACCATGATGGATTTCACCCTGCGGATGTGCTCTCTCGAGTAGGGGACTTCCTCCCGATACAGTTTTTTGAGAAACACGATCTGCTCCCGGGCGGAGATGGCCAGGTCGCCGTCCAGCCAGAAGGTCCGGACGTCGGGGCCGGTGCGGGCGTTGCCGTAATCCAGCCGGGCCAGGTGCCGAAGATAGGCGGCGGTGCCGACGCGGCCGGCCAGCGCCTGGTAGGCCCACACGCACGACCGGCGGAAGGCCGTGGCCAGGGTCTGGTCCCGGTTCCAGCCGCTGAATCCCCTGTCCTTGCCGTCCCAGGGGATGACTTCGTGCTCGTCGGCGATGGCCCCTTCGGCCAGGGCGATGAGACTGTTGGGGATCTTGAACGTCGAGGCCGGCAGGAACCGCTGCGCGGCTCGCGCCGGGTTGTGGACATACTCGGTGCGGCCGTCCAGGGAGGAGATGACGATGGTCCCCTCGACGCTCCGCTCGGCGAACAGCCGGCCCAGGTCGGGCCCGCCGGCGAGATCGGTGTTGGAAGACATCGAGAGGATTGCGAAAATCATGAGGAGACGGCAACTGCGGTGCATGAACATGACTGTATTTTCTCCTCTTCTGTCCGGACCACCCGTTTCCCAGAATATGTCTCGGCCGTAGTGCTGTCAAGCGGCTTGTTCTGCCCCATCATGAACCGGCCGGCCACACGGCTGCCGGCGGCAAGGGGAGCCGGAGAGTCAAGGTTGTTGCCGGATCCTCCCGAAAACGGGAACCGTTTATGGAGTGCGCAGCGGCAGCTGTGCTATGGCGACAGATCGGCAGCAGGGTATCATGCCCCGCAAAAGCGGCACTGCGTGCCGCACTCCTCGATCCGCCATCCTGCCAGCGGCGGTTCAGGTGACGATTGTACCGTCGTTTATATTCCCAAATAACGTCAGCCCGCAGGGCTCATAATTTGCAGCGACGGGCAAGGTTGGCCGCGCGGCAGTCGCGCGGCCGCCGGATTCACGCATGAAGGCCAGTACCTCATCGGCGCCTTTGGCCTGTTGTTCGACAAAAACGGCAATCCGGTTTCAGATGTCTTCCCGGACTTTCTCTCAACGTCCCCGCTCCCCGCCACCGGCCGGCTGCTCATACCGTACCTGGTTCTTGCCGCTCTTTTTGACCCGGTACATCAGCCGATCCGCCAACCCCAAGGCTTTGTCCACAGAAGAAGGACTATCTGGAAAGACGGCGACACCGATGCTGAAGCCGATGGACAGGTTCCGTTCAACGGCCTCCCGCATCAGATCATGGTGGATCTTGTCGAACGCATGTCGGGCCCCGTCCAGATCGATTTCCGGCATGAACACGGCGAACTCATCCCCGCCGAGACGGCCCACCACGTCGGTAGAGCGAACACAACGGACCAGTGTTTTCGCCACGGCTTGCAGAACCAAGTCCCCGGCCGAATGCCCGGCGGCATCGTTCACGACCTTGAAATTGTCCAGGTCGATAAAACCCAGCACAGAGGGATGGTTATGGCGTGCCGCCAGCTTGAGCAACCGGTCGGTGATGTCCTTGAAGGCGCCGGCGTTGTAGACCTGGGTCAGGCTGTCCATCCGGGCCAGGGTCTCCTCACGCTGGAGGCGGATCTTCAGTTCTCCAAGTAGGAAGGCCGTCACCAGAAAAAATCCCAGCCGGACGGCGGCATTCCAGACAGGAATAAACCAGATGCTGTACACACGACCGGCTGTGATATCGACCGACAGTCCCGCCATTGCCGAGATTCCGCACATGACGTATCCCGCCAGCCGTGGTGCGTACCACGTAACGAGCAGGATGGGAGCCAGGTAGAAGACGGAAAAAGAGAGATCGAATCCGCTGAAGTAGTCCAGGATGCCAACCAGCAAAACCAGAATCAGGCCGAGGCCCGTCACCTCGGCGGGAGTCCGTTTGCCCATTACCTTGTTGAGCAACTCCAGCATGGTCAATCCCTGGTGCGTTCTCTCAACATTCCGGATCCGTGGTGTGGGAAGGTGTCGGGTGATGCTTGCGGAAGAAAGCTCCCGTCTCCCGATCGGCGCAGCGGCGACGGATTCACGGACACCCGATCAGAACATGCCAACAGTCGATCCTGCCGAAAAGAATATGTCCGAATGATGGGGATGTCAAGGGTGCCGTAGCAGAATCATGGAACGGAACTCGGTCGGTATGAGCCACGACACGGTCCAGCGGCCGGAGCGGTCGGTGTTCCTGCTCCACGACCTCATGCCCGGGCTGACGGCCATCTTCGGCGGTTACCTGGTCGTCGAGAACCAGAGCGCCACCGACGGCATCCTGGTGTTCGCCCTGTTCGGCGACACGGCGAACACGTTCATGAGCGCCATCCCGGCCCAGCCGCTGCCGGCGGCGGGGGATTAGCGGACGCAATGGCGCACCGTATCCCTGTCGCTAAGAGGAAAACGCTTATGGAGTGCGCGGCGGACCTGTCCTCCCTGGCTCCGCTCTCGGCGGAGCGACGGAGGAAGCCGCTTTATTGCGGCTCGACGACATGTTCTGCCGCCCGGCTAAAGCGGCACTGCGTGCCGCACTCCAAACACGCCGGCCGCGCCCCTGCCGGCGGGCGGCGTCCGGTCCGATCCGTGCGAATCCGTCCAATCCGTCAAATCCGTGTCCCAAACACAGATCATTCCGCCAGCTTCAGGCCCAGGTCTTCCCAGCGGGCGACCCGCTCCTCCAGCGCGTGCTGCAGGGATTCGTGCTCGCGGGCCAGGCCGGCCAGCTCGGCAGGGGCCAGGGAGGGGGGCGGCGCCTGCAGGAGGCGTTCGATCTCGCTCACCCGGGCTTCGGTGGCGGCGATCTCCTCCTCCAGTTCGGCCAGCTGTTGCTCCAGGCGGAAACGCTCGTTCTTGGACAGACCCTCGCGCTCGCGGCGCGGCGATGCGGCCTCCTTTTCCTTGCGACGCAGCGCTTCGGGGCCGGCCGCCGCTGCGCCGGGCGCGGCGGCCCGGGCGGCCTGGCGGTGGGTCCAGTCGGAGTAGCCGCCGTGGTAATAGTCCACGTCGCCGGCACCGAACCAGAGGATCTTGTTGACCAGGCGGTCCAGGAAATAGCGGTCGTGGGAGACCACGAAAATGGAGCCCGGGAACGTCTCCAGGGCCGACTCCAGCTCCTCGCGCGAGGCGATGTCCAGGTGATTGGTGGGCTCGTCCAGCACCAGCACGTTGTGCTTGAGGTAGATGAGCCGGGCCAGCAGCAACCGGTTCTTCTCGCCGCCGCTAAGGGTCGCCAGGGACTTGAACACGTCGTCGCCGTGAAAGCCGAAACGGGCCAGGAACGAACGCAGGTCCCCCTCGGCGGCCAGGGGATCCAGGGCGCGGATCTCGTCCAGGGGCGACGCCTGGAGGGACTCCATTTTCTGGTCGAAATAGCCCACCGACACGTTGCGGCCCCACTGGTACCCGCCGTCCAGGGGGGGGATATGCCCCAGAATCGTCCGGAACAGGGTGGTCTTGCCCGTGCCGTTGGCGCCCAGGATGCCCACCCGGTCGCCGCGCACGAAGGAGGCCTCGAACGGGAGACGGGCCAGAGGACGGCCGTAACCGAGCACCAGGGTGTTGACGCTCAACACCGTGTCGGAGCTGCGGGGGATGCCCGACACGTCCAGGGAAATGTCACGGATGTCGTGATCGGGCCGTTCCACCCGCTCCAGTTTTTCCAGCATCCGCCGGCGGCTCTGGGCCTGCTTCGTCTTCTGGCCGTAAATGTTGCGCCGGATGTAGTCCTCGGTCTGGCGGATGAACTGCTGCTGATTCTCGTATTCCCGCTGCTGCTGTTCGATGAGCTTGTACTTGTCGGTATGGTAGCGGGCGTAGTTGCCGCTCCAGGCGGTGACGCGCCGGTTGCCGATGTCCCAGATGCGCTGCACCACCCGGTTGAGAAAATAGCGGTCATGGGACACCACCACGAAGGCCCGCTCCCACCCCGCCAGATAATCCTCCAGCCATTCGATGGCCGCCAGGTCCAGGTGATTGGTGGGCTCGTCCAGGAGCATCAGCGCCGGCTTCTGCAACAGCAGCCGGGCCAGGCCCAGACGGCTGATCTGGCCGCCGCTGAGGATCCGGCAGGGCAGGTCCAGATCGTCGGGGCGAAAGCCCAGCCCCTGCAGCACCGCCGCCGCGCGCTGGCGGTAGGAGTAGCCGTCCTGGCGCTCGAACTCCTCCTTGAGCCGGCTGTAGCGGGCCAGCAGCGGTTCGGCCGCGGCGGGGTCATCGGTGTGGGAGATGGTCTCCTCGAGACGGCCGATCTCCTGCTCCAGCTCGCGCAGGGGAGCGAAAACCTCCAGGGTTTCGGCCATCAGTGTGCGGGACGGGTCCACCCGCGTTTCCTGGTCCATCTTGCCGATGGTTACGCCCGAACGTTGTTCCACCCGCCCCTCGTCCGGGGACACCTGCCCGGCCAGGATGGCCAGCAGCTGGCTCTTGCCGGCGCCGTTGGGCCCCACCAGGCCGATGCGGTCGCCGTCGTTGATCTGGAGCTGCACCTGGTGGAACAGGTCCGCCGCCGGGTAGGATTTGCCGATGTTGTCCAGTCGAACCAGCATGGGATCATCCCGGCGCAGCGTCCGTACCGGCGGCCCGTCAGCGAGCCGGGCGGCGGAACGGGGCTGTCGCCGCCTTCCTCTCTCAGTTCGTCTCGTCGAGCTTCAGCCGCACCAGGGCGTCGTTGAGGGCCGCCACCTCGACGCGGCGCTCGCCCTCGGCATAGTAACGCAGCACGGCATCGGTGCCCGACGCCCGCAGCTGCCACCACATCTCCTCGAACTCGATGAACGTGCCGTCCCCCGCCCAGAAGATCTCCCGCACGGGCGGAAACACGTAGCCCGTCACGCAGCGCTCCTGCAGGATCCGCGTCACCTGGCCCGAGTTCAGCCGGCCGGCCGCCACCTGTCCGGCCAGTCCCCGGAAAAAGTTCACCGCCGCCGTCTTCATTTCGTTGCCGGCGGCCCGGGCCGCTTCACGGGCCTGGCCCGTCAGGGACTCATCGAACAGGGTCAGGTCCCGCCGCTCATAGTGCCGGTAGGTGATGCGGTACGTTTCCAGACGGTCCACGTAATATTCGGCAAAACTCCGCCGCTCCAGCCTGAGATGCGCCGCCAGCGCCAGGGCCATGAGCCCCATCTGGAAGGCGTCCTTCTCCTTGAGGCCCAGCATGGTTCGCCGGCGGAACCGGCTGACCATATTTTCGGCGCCCCCCATGGCCGCCCCGCCGCTCTCCTCGGCCATGAGCAGGATTCGCAGCGGCTGGGGGAACGTGAACGTCCGGCCCCGGACATCCGTCAACTCGAGGGCCGCCGCATGGTCCGCCTGCTGCGCCTCCAGCTGCCGCAGGGCATTGCCGAAATGCTTGAAACCCACGGGTGTGAAGAACGTCGGCACGTCAAACCGGTCGGCCAGCTGCTGCAGCGACCGGCTGGTGGGAAATGTCTCCAGGAGCAGCCAGCGGTATTGCTCCAACAGGCCCATGGCCCGGTATTGCTCCAGCCGGAAAGCCAGCAGCATGAAATAGATCTGGTTGGGCTTGTAATACACCAGGATGCGATCGTCGTCGCCGGCCTCCACTTCCAGCCCGTCGCGGACGGCCGGTCCCTCCATGGCGCGCGGCGCGGTGGTGACCATGTTGAAGCGGTCGCCATCGGGGTCCCAGATGAAAACCACGTCGGCCTTGTTCCCCAGCAGGATGTCCTGGGCACCGATGTTCTTGTAGATCTGCCACTTGCCCGGGTCGACGCCGTGGTTTTCGCCGTCGACGATCCCGATGCCGTAATAGTCGGATTTTTCACGGAAATGAAGATACTCCACCACCCCCTGCGGACCGGTGGGAATGTTCAGGATGTTGAAAATCCGGCGCGTGGTGCGCCCCATGGAACCGCCCTCGGTGGAGGCCACGACGTGCAGGCCGGCGCCGGCCGCCTGGCGGATGCCGTCCAGCAGGCGAGGCGGCACGATGGACTGGAGATAGTGGACGTAGGGGGCGCTGACGTCGAAATCCCGCTTGATGAGGGGGCACGAGGACGCCGCCAGCTGGATGACCGTGGGCTGGCCGTTATGGGCGTCACGGATGATACGGCGGGTCTCTTCCTGAATCAACCGCGCGCCGTCCAGCAGCTGCATGCCGAGGTGATCCATGGGCTTGCGCCCGCCCTTGTAACTCTGGGAATGACTGGCGGTGAAATTCTCCCCGCCGTCCAGCTCGTCATAAAACACACCGAAAGAGGACATCCAGATGGGGGTGGTGCGGATGGGCCCGTCCTCGTCGGTCTCGCCCCGCAGGTGGCAGATGATGCCGCGCGCGGCGAAAATCCGGGCCGCCAGATCGATGAACTCCTGGGTCCAGGGACGGACTTCGCCGCCCAGGTGCAGCTCGGAACCCTTGGGATAGAGGCGGCTCTCGGCCACGGTCATGATGGCCATGGTCAGGGGATTGAAGGGCACACCCAGGTCGGCGAGATTCTCCGTATTCATGAGATCGCGGTACCCGGCCGTCCCCAGCTCGAACTGTTCGGCCCATTTCAGCAGGCCGTATTGCCGCACGACCTCCCGGGTGATGACGATCTGTTCTTCCTTGTCGGCAAACGGTTCGAACACCTTCCACTCAGCCATGCAATCACCTCCATCGGATTTCCGGAGCGGACCGGTCCCGCCCCGCGGCGGGCCGCGCCCCCTTCCGCCTAACGGGCCGGGGACGGTTCATCCAGCGTGATGGACCGCCCGAAGAAACAGCCCAGCAGAAAAGTGAGATCGGCCAGGGCCGATTCCCGGTTCTTGGGAGAACGGGACCAGCCGTGCCGCTCGCCGGGATAGATCATCAGGTCCACCGTCCGGCCGGCGGTGAGCAAGGCGTCGAGAAACTGCAGGGTGTTCTGCAGATGGACATTGTCGTCCATGGTGCCGTGCGTCACGCGCAGGCCGCCCCGATACAGATCGATGTACGTGAGGACCGAAGCGGTGCAATAACCTTCCGGATTTTCGGCCGGCGTATCCATGTAGCGCTCGGTGTAGACCGAATCGTAGAGCCGCCAATCCATCACCGACGAGCTGGCGATGCCGTAGCGGAAAAACTCGTGGCCGCGGGTCAGGGCCAGGGCCGTCACGTAACCGCCGTAACTGCCGCCACGGATGGCCACCGCTTCCGGCTCGACAAAGGGAAGGGTGCGCAGATATTTCACCGCCTCACCGTAATCGTGCATCTCCCAGTGACCCAGCCGCCGGTGCATCCGGGCCATCCCTTCCTTGCCGTGATGGCCGGCGCCGCGATGATCCACGGTGAACAGGATCATGCCCTGCTGGGCATAGAAGAAATCCCCGCTTCGCGGATAGCTGTCGGCGACGGAGCTGGAGCCGGGCCCGCCGTATATCCGGAACAGGACCGGATACGTGCGGGCCGGGTCGAAATCGGGAGGCAGCAGCCAGCGCGCCGGCAGCGTGACGCCGTCACCGGTGGTGATGGTGAACAGCTCCGCCCGGCCGAGATGGTATTCCGCCAGGGTTTCGGAGCGGGCATCCCCCAGCATCCGGACCCGCCGGCCGTCACCGGAACGGAGTTCCAGCCGCGGGGGCGTACTGACGGATGAATATTCGTCCGTGAACCAGGCGCCGCCCGGCGCCACCTTCACGGCATGCGTGCCGGCGAATTCCGTCAGGCGCTGCACGGCCAGGCTCTCCAGATCGAGGCGGTAGAGATCCCGCCGGGTGGAGGCCTCGCGATAGGCGGTGAAGAAAACCGTCTTCCCGGCCTCGTCCAGGGCTTCGATGCCCCCCGTCGACCATGCGCCGCGGGTGAGCTGCCGCACCTGGCCGTCCGGCGAAATAGCGTACAGATGATACCAGCCGTCGACCGAAGTGCGGATGAGGATGGACTCATCGGCCAGGATTCGCCATTCGGTGTCATCGAAAAACTCCACCCAGGCCGGCTGCTTCTCCTCATACACAACGCGCAGGTCCCTGGACTTCAGATCGTAGCGCAGGAGGCGCAGGTGATCCTGGCCGCGGTTCATCCACTGGAAGAAAACGGCCCCGCCCGTCGGGCTCCAGGCCGGGTAGGCCAGGTAATGGTCATGCGGATCGGTAAAGGGGATCCATTCCACCTGCCCGGTGGCCACATGGGCGATCCCCAGCCGGACCGCGGGATTGGGATACCCGGGTTTCGGATAGTACTGCTTTTCCACCCGGCCGTAGTCCCCCTCGCTGCCCACCAACTGAAACACCGGCACGTCCCGCTGGTCAAACCGCATGAACACCAGGCGCTCGCCGTCGGGCGACCACCAGAAGGCCCGGTAACGGCTGCGACGCCCCAGGATCTCCTCGTAATAGACCCACGAGGCATAACCATTGAGGATTTCCTCCGTGCCGTCGGTGGTGAAACGAATGGTTTTCTCCGCGGCCAGATCCACCACGTACAGGTCGCCCGACCGGGTGAAGGCCACCCGCCGGCCGTCGGGCGAAAAAAGCGGATTCTGCTCCTCGCCCTCACCGGCCGCCACCGTCCGCCACTGCCGCGTGGGGCGATCGAACAGGGCGATATCGTCGTTGCGCCGGAACAGAAACCGGGCCTGATCCGGGGTCTGGTCCAGCGCCCGGTGGAGGCGGAAATCGCCTTCGGCCAGTTCCTTGTAGTCGGCCTGGTCCCAGACCAGCTCCGCCTCGCCGTCGGCGGCCGCCACCCGGAAGAGCTTGTTCTCCCGGAGTTCCAGGTAGTGGTCGCCATCGGCCCAAGCCCGTATATCGGGCAGCTTGTTCAGGAGGGGCTCTCCTTCCCCGAACAGGCCCTGCGCCGGCGTCAACCGCTTCGTGCCGGCGCCGGCCGCCAGGCTCCCGGTCAGCCCGACCATGAAGAGTATCACCACGAACCGCTTCCCGAACATGTCACCTCCTGTCATCCATGGTTCCCGCCCCGCCGCCGGAACACCCGACAATGGTTCCCGATCCGGCCGCAGGGTGCGCTCCAGGATGTTCCAGATTATCATTTGCCCTGGCCGAAAACAACTCCCGGTGCACGGCCGGGTGCGATTCCCGGCGGCCGCCTGTGGGCGGGCCAGGCGGACCGTGACGCCTTCATGGCTTGCATCCATCGGCCTAAAAGACTACAATGGGCGTGATTTGGACATTCCGGACGGTGAAGGTAACCTGCCATGGCCTCGACCGAGCACAACCGCAGCGATTCCGGCGGCAAGGGCGCCGGCGGATCGCGCCGCTGGTTCCAGGATCTGTTCAGTTCCGGCTTTCCGCGGTCCCTCCAGCGGGACATGAAGGAGCTGTACGGTTTCTATATCGATGAAGAGCGCCGGCGGGAACTGGCCGAAATGGGCGGCGTCAAGCGCTTTTTCATGCTCCTGGGCTGGATGCTCAAAAGCCTGTTCGGCAAACTGTCCCTGGTCCGGCAGGCACTGCTGGTCGTCAGCCTGTTCTTCATCATTTTCGGCTACGAGACCTTCGTTCTGGGGCGGCTGCATCTGGGCTTGAATCTGTCGCAGCTCGGGGCGGTCATCCTGCTGGTCATTCTCATGCTGGAACTCAAGGACAAGCTGGTGGCGCGGGACGAGCTGGAAGTGGGGCGCGCCGTACAATTGTCGCTGTTGCCCGAGCGCAATCCGGATCTCCCCGGCTGGGAGATCTGGCTCTATACGGAACCGGCCAACGACGTGGGCGGCGATCTGGTGGATTACCTGGAGACGGCTCCCGGCCGCCTCGCCCTGATCCTGGGCGACGTTTCGGGCAAGGGCCTGGGCGCGGCCCTGCTCATGGCCAAGCTCCAGGCCACTTTCCGGGCCCTGGCCACCGAAAGCCCCGTCATGGTGGATCTCGGCCGCCGCATCAACGAGATCTTCTGCCGCGACGGCCTGCCGGGCCGGTTCGCCACCATGGCCTATCTGGAGCTGCTGGCCGATTCGGCCCGCGTGCGGCTGCTGAACGCCGGTCATATTCCGCCGGTGGTGATCCGCGACGACCGCCTGGATGTCTTCTCCCCGGTGGCCATGCCCATCGGCATCCTGGCTGACACGACGTTCGTGGCGCAGGAAACGGAACTCCGGCCCGGTGACGTGCTGCTGCTCTATTCCGACGGCGTGACCGAAGCCACCAACGATGACCTGGAATTATACGACGACGACCGGCTCTTCAGCCTCTTGCCGCAGCTGCGCTCCCTGTCGCCGGAAGCCATTGGCCGGCGGATTCTGGAATCCGTCAATGCCTTTGTAAAGGACGCGCCGCGCAGCGATGACCTGTCCATGATTATCCTGAAAAAATTGTAACGAGGGAGCCACCATGCCGACCCCATCATCTCCGGAACAGGACCATCCCCCCGCCACCCCGGACAGCATGGCGGAACAGCTGGACAGCCGCCTGGCCGCCGATATCCTCCGCGGCTGGATCTCCTGCGCCAAAGCGCATCTCCTGGCCGCTGAACTGGGGATTTCGCCGCTGGTCGTCGGCCGGGCCCTGGATCAGCGGCGCATCAAGATCCGCCAATGCCAGCTGGGTCTGTTCGGCCATGATCCCCAGGGGAGAATCGTGCCCGACGACATCCACGTCCCCCCCCGCCTGGAGGAAGCGCTGGTCGCACGACGGCAGGGTGACCGCCTGCCCTGCCGTGACGCCTGGGAGGTGGCCCGGGAGTTCGGCCTTTCCCGGCTGGACATCTGCGGCGCCTGCGAACAGCTGGACATCCGCATCAGCCAGTGCCAGCTGGGCGCCTTCTGACGAATCCACCTGGCCGGTCATTCCCTGAATTTCCTGGCCTCAAACAAGATAGAGGCAGCGTTTTCGCTGCCTCATATTGTTAAAAGGAGGGGTTATGAATTTGTCGGACATTCTTTTAATACAACATTTATAAAAAATTCAATGTGACTTAAATCACATATAACCAAAAAAGAACCGTTCGCCGGCGAATCGGCTACAACTCGCCGGGATTCCGGTCAAAGCCTTCGCGTTCGCCCCATTTCAGTTTCTGCCGCAGGACGTCGAAAAAATTCTGGTCATGGGGAAACACCAGATGGGTGTCGTGCTCGGAGCGGAAAACCCGCACCACATCGTCCTTGTACAGGGGAATGCCGGTCTGGCCGTCGACGGTCAGCATGATGGCCTCGCCGCTGACCAGCCGGATGGTGATGTTGTTGACCCCGTCCAGCACCAGCGGGCGATGGGTCAGGGTGTGCGGGCAGATGGGTGACAGAATAAGTCCCCGCTGGGTGGGCGCCATGATGGGGCCGCCGGCCGACAGGGAATAGGCGGTGGAGCCGGTGGGCGTGCTGACGATGAGTCCGTCGGCCTTGTAGACGGTGAGAAACTGCTGGTCGACGAATACTTCCATGTCGAAGATGCGGGCCAGGGCGCCCTTGTTGATGACGGCGTCGTTGAGAGCGCGGAAATGACCGGCGCTTTTCCCGTCGCGCAGAACCTCCACTTCCAGTTTCATGCGGCTTTCCAGGCGGTACTTCCCGTCGAAAATCTCCTGCAGGGCATGGATCATCCCTTCCTGGGGCACTTCCGTCAGAAAACCCAGGGAGCCGAAATTGATGCCGAGGATGGGCACAGGGCGGGTGCCCACCTTGCGCACCACACTGAGCATGGTGCCATCGCCACCGAGCACGACGACCAGGTCCACCTGGGCGGGGATCTGGTCGCCGGGGACCAGAAGATCCTCGCGCCGGACGCTGGTGGCCGTCTGCTCGTCCAGCCGGATCTGGATCCCGCGGCCCGTCAGAAACTCCAGCAGGCGGTGGATCAGCCCCGGTGATCCGTCCCGCAGGGGTTTGGTGTAGATACCCACGGTGCGAAAAGGTGCTTTGCTCATGCCGTATTCGCCGATCCTTCCTTCGGGCCGGAAATGTCGTCCGTCTCCAGCCACAGGAAATATTCCACGTTGCCGTCGGCGCCCGTCACCGGGGATGTGGTCCGCCCCCGGACCCGGTAGCCGGCTCGGGCGGCAAACTCCGCCAGATCAGTCACCACCCTCTCCCGGACGCCCGCGTCTCGGACGATGCCGCCCTTGCCCACCTCCGTTCGTCCGGCTTCAAACTGGGGCTTCACCAGGCACACCACCCGGGCGGGCGGCGCACCGTGCGTGCCCAGCAGCCGTCGCAGCGGCGGCAGCACCAGGCGCAGGGAAATGAACGACAGATCCATGACCACCGTTCGGAACGTCACCGCCGGAAAATCAGCCGGATCCAGGTGCCGGGCGTTGTATTTTTCCATGACCACGACGCGCGGGTCGGAGCGGAGCTGCCAGTGCAGCTGGCCCCGCCCCACATCCAGACAAAACACACGGACGGCGCCCTGTTGCAGCAGGCAATCGGTAAATCCGCCCGTGGAGGCGCCGATGTCCAGGCAGCAATCGCCCGCCACCGACAGCCGGAACTCCGTCAGGGCATGGGCCAGCTTGATGCCCCCGCGACTGACGTACGGGCAGGTCGAGCCCAAAACCCGAAATTCCGCTGAGGGATCCACCCGGGTGCCGGCCTTGGTGATCTTCTCCCCATCCACCAGGATGGCACCGGCCATGATCAACGCTTTTGCCTTTTGGCGGGTTTCAGCCAGTCCCATTGTAACAAGGAGGCTGTCGAGCCTTTCTTTGGCCATCCGCTTTTTTCCAGAAATTCTTCCACTGTATCGGCGATGCCGGCGGCGTCGAGGCGGTAGCGGGCACGCAAGATTTTCTGCGAACCGGCCGGAATGATCCGATCGGGAATACCGATGCGCTTGAAGCCCTCCACGGCCAGTCCCTCCTCCTGAACGAACTCCAGCACCGCGCTGCCGAATCCGCCCGCCAGGACGCCTTCTTCCAGCGTCACCACGTACTGCCCGGGCAACACATGCTTCAGCAAGGCCTCGTCCAGCGGCTTGACGAAGCGGGCATTGACCACCGTGGCCTGGATGTTCTTGCGGGCCAGTGTTTCCGCCGCATGAAGCGCCGGGTGGACCATGCTGCCCAGCGCCACCAGGCACACCCCCGTGCCCTGGCGCAGGACCTCGCCCTTGCCGATGGGCAGGGAGTGCAAACCGCCTTCCCGGTTGACGCCCAGCCCGGCGCCGCGGGGATAGCGCACGGCGATGGGGCCGTTGTGGTGCACGGCCGTCTCCAGCATGTGGCGCAACTCGACCTCGTCCTTGGGCGACATGACCACCATGTTGGGCAGGTGCCGCAGATAGGCCAGATCATAGAGGCCGTGGTGCGTCGGGCCATCCTCGCCCACGAGGCCGGCCCGGTCCAGCACGAACACCACCGGCAGCTTCATCAGGCAGACGTCATGGAACACCTGGTCGTAGGCCCGCTGCAGGAAGGTGGAGTAGATGGCCACCACCGGCCGGTAGCCCTCGGCGGCCAGTCCGGCGGCGAAGGTCACGGCATGCTGTTCGGCGATCCCCACGTCGAAGCAGCGTTCGGGGAACTCCTCGTTGAAGGCTTTCACGCCGGTACCGTCCAGCATGGCGGCGGTAACGGCCACCACCTTGGGATCCTTGCGGCCGAGAGCCAGCAGGGTCTCGCCGAACACCTCGGTGTAGGACGGGATATCGGACGATTTCAGTCCCTTGCCGGTCAGGATATTGAACGGCGAGGCACCATGCCACTTGTCGGGATCCTTTTCGGCCGGCGCATAGCCCTTGCCCTTGCGTGTCACCACGTGGATGATGAGCGGCCCGTCCTTTTCCCGGGCCTCGCGGAGCGTCTCCACCAGGGTCTGGATGTTGTGGCCGTTCACCGGACCGATATACTGCAGGCCCAGTTCCTCCAGCAGCTTGCCCGGCACCATGAAGGTTTTCAGGGCGTCCACCACGTTGCGCGTGGTCTTGAGCACCTGGTCGCCGATGCCGGGGATACTCTTCAGGAACGCCTGCACATCGCGCGCCACCAGGGTGTACGCCTGCCCGTCGATGATCCGTTTCAGGTAACCGGACCAGGCACCCACGTTGGGCGAGATGGACATTTCGTTATCGTTGAGGATGATGATGAGCTTCTTGCCCAGGTGTCCGGCCTGGTTGACGGCCTCCATGGCCATGCCGCCCGTCAGGGAGCCGTCGCCGATGACGGCGATGACGTGGTGATGGCGGTGCGACATGTCCCGGCCGACGGCCATGCCCAGGGCGGCGCTGATGGAGGTGGAGGCGTGCCCGGCGTCGAACGCGTCGTACTCGCTCTCCTCGCGCTTGGAAAAACCGCTGATGCCCTCGTACTGGCGGAGGGTATGGAAACGGTCCTTGCGCCCGGTAAGCATCTTGTGCACATAGCACTGGTGGGACACGTCCCAGATGATCTTGTCGGTGGGCAGATCGAACACGTAATGCAGGGCGATGGTCAGTTCCACAATGCCCAGGTTGGAGGCCAGATGGCCGCCGGTCTTGGACACCACGTCGATCAGCAGACGACGGATCTCCGGTGCCAGCTCTTCGAGCTCCTTCACCGAAAGACGTTTCAGGTCGGAGGGATAATTTACCTTTTCCAGCATAGGCCCTTCCCGGCGCAAGACTGCGCCACATTATAACAAAAATCGACAAAATATCCGCACAAATCGCGGCCGGGATCGGACTCCCGGCAGGTCAGCGCCGGCCGAAAACTGCGCTCCGGGCAAAATTCACTCTTCCCGTTCCCGTCGGGCGGCCACCTCCCGCTTGAGTTCCTGCAGCGTCAGCTCGAAACGACTCTGATGCTTGCTCCCCTCGCGAGGGATTCGGATCACCATGACCGGGCAGGGGCTGGTCTCCAGCACCCGGTGGACGGTGGGCGCCACCGGCCCCTCCACCGGACGGCCCGGGGCGTGCGCCGCCACCATGATCATCTCGATCTCGTTCTCACCGGCGTAGCGGACGATGCCCGCCGCGGCGCTATGATCCCGGATGTGAATCTTGATGAGATCCAGTTGATCCAGTGCATACTTGGTCACATCGTCCGGCGGCTGCCGGCGGATGGTATGGAAGAATTCGTTGAGCGCGTCGAAAGACGGTGTTTCGCCGCTGGTAATGACATGGAGCAGATGCAGCCGGGCGCGTACCGAACGGGCGAACAGAATGACGTACTCCAGCAGGTCGATGGAATAGTTGGTAAAATCGATGGGGAAAAGGATGTTCTTGATGATTTTCAAGGCTACCCTCACCGGCGGAAATTGGGCCCATTGTACTGGAAACACTGCCAAAAAACAACGCGAATTCCCGGCCGGCCCGATTGGCGACGTTTTCGGACCGGCACTGTCCATCACAATTCCACCGGGCACTTGCACGAGTATGGTATAATGTTTCCGTATCGCGGCGGGTAGCACGACAGGGGTGTCGCATACACTTCCGGTGAACCCGGACCTCCGCACGCACGGAGCGGACAGCAGCAGCAGGAGCCAGGCGACAGGACATCATGGAACAACTGATCATCACCATCGGGGTCATCCTCATCGCCTTGGCGGCCATCATCATGCTGGGGTTTCACTTGCAGAAGCGCTCCTCCAGGGGCAAGACCCGCACCGTCTCCATCCTGTCGTCCATCCAGTTCAGCGACGAGGACCTGGATGCCGAAACGGAAATCCGCGAGTTGCGCAGCCGCCGGCACCGGTTCTACCGCATCTCCGGTTTTAAATGGATCCTCAGCTTTCTGCTGGCGGTGATTCTGCTTTTTCTGGCCACCTTCGAGTTCTGGATCGCCTACTATCCCGAACCGGAGATCGGCCATCTGTACCCCATCACCCTCAAGGCGGCCTACCAGTTTGAACACCAGGGGACCACCTTCCGCAAGGGGACCGTGCTCATCACCCGCGGCGACCTGGTGCGGGCCGACGAGATCGGCCTGGTGCGGGCCTACGCCGAGAACCGCAAATACCCATCGTTCCTCCAGCTGCTGGGATATTTCGTTCTCTTTCTCAGTTTCACCCTGTTCCTCATCTATTGGCTGCTGCTCTTCCTGCCGGAACCGAACGGCAACACCAACAAGGACCTGGTTTTCATCTTTCTGACCATCCTGCTGGTGGTGGCCGTGGCCAAATTTTCGTTTCTGACGGCCCTGCTATCCATGTACTTCGTGCCGCTGGCCATGCTGGCCATGCTCATCACCATCCTGATCTTCAACCGCATCGTCCCGTCGGTGACCGTTTTCGCCGCCTTCTTCGTGGCCATCGTCTCGGAATTCAACATCCAGCTGCTGATGGTCCTGTTCGGCGGCAGCATGGTCACCCTCTTCTGGCTGCAGAAAGTGAAAAAGCGTTCCCAGGTCATTTCCGCCGGACTCACCGTGGGCATTATCAACCTGCTGATTTTCGCCGGCATCGAGCTTACCCGGGAATCGTTCTTCATCTCCGAGATGTTCAAGGAAAACGCGTTCGCCGCCTTCGCCAACGGCATCCTCTGCGGCTTCCTCAGCCTGCTGCTCATCCCCTTCTTCGAAAAGGCCTTTGGCTATGTTTCCCCCTTCCGGATGATGGAGCTGGCCGACCTCGATTCCGACCTGATGCGGGAGCTCTATCTCAAGGCGCCGGGCACCTATCACCACTCCCTGGCCGTGGCCAACCTGGCCGAAATCGCCGCCAACGAGATCGGAGCCGATGCCCTGCTGCTGCGGGTGGGCGCTTATTACCACGACATCGGCAAGATGTTCAAACCGAAGTTTTTCGTGGAGAACATCGGCCAGGCCATCGACAATCCCCACAACAAGATCTCCCCCTATGCCAGTTCCAAGGTGCTGAAATCCCACGTCACTCTCGGCCTGGAACTGGGTGAGAAATACGGCCTGCCGCGTAAAATTCTCGACCTCATTCCGCAGCACCACGGCACCACCGTCATGGACTACTTCTTCGACAAGGCCCGCCAGACCGCGGAAAACGGCTCCATCTCCGACAAATACTTCTCCTATCCGGGGCCGCGGCCCCAGACCAAGGAGGCGTCCATCCTGATGATCGTGGATTCCGTTGAGGCCGCTTCCCGCGTCCTGGTGGACAATTCCGAAGAGACCGTCCAGAAGATGATCGAAAAGCTGATCAATCACAAGCTGGAACAGAAGCAGCTGGACGAGGCGCCGCTGACGGTGGCCGAACTGCGGCGCATCACCTACGCCCTGACCAAGGCCCTCTCCACCTCCACCCACAAGCGCATCGACTATCCCGAACGTTCGGGCGGTATCAGCGCCCAGTTCTCGGCCAGCAACCCGGAACAGACTTCGCCCCCGAAGGAGACGGTGGCCGGCGCCCCCTACGGCACCGCCACGCCGGCGGAGGCCGCCGGTGAAGCGGAAAAGGCATCCGCCCAAGAAACGACGCCCCTGGACAATCCGGTTCCTTCCTCCACCTCGAAAAAGAAGGAGTAGCGTCCGCCCGGCAGCGAAGTTCCGGCCGCCGGACAAATTCCTTGCACACCTCTTCCCCGCCCCGTAAAATGATCGTTCAATCCTCCGGAAGGTGTGGACCATGGAAAAAAAGCTCCGCTTCCAATGCATCCGCTGCGGCCGACAGTATCCGCTGGACATGGCCGAACCCGTTTGCGAAACCTGCATGCCCGCCGAGGGGCGCTACACCCTGGAAGTCATCTACGACTTCGATCTCCTGCGGCGGATGGTCACCAAACAGGATTTCAACTTCAACACCAATTACACCCTGTGGCGGTTCCTGCCGTTCCTGCCCGTGGGCGATATCCGCACCATCCAGCCGCTGAAGGTGGGCTGCACGCCCCTGTACAATTCGCTGAAACTGGCCGATCATATCCGGGTTAAAAATGTGTATCTCAAGGACGAGGGGCGCAATCCCACCGGCTCCTTCAAGGACCGGGCCTCGGCGGTGGGCATTTCCCTGGCGTTGCAGGCGGGCCATCACCGCGTATCCTGCGCCTCCACCGGCAACCTGGCCTCGTCCGTGGCCTGCTTCGCCGCCTCGTCGGGGCAGGAAGCCGCCGTCTTCGTGCCGGACAAGATCCCCGAAGCCCAGATCAGCCAGATCCTCATCTACGGTGCCCGGGTGATCCGCCTTCACGGCACCTACCGCGACGCCATGGATATCTGCCAGCGTCTCTCCCGGAAACACAATCTCTACAACCTGTCGTGCCTGAACCCCTACCTGGTGGAAGGTCAGAAAACCATCGCCTTCGAACTGTGCGAGCAGCTGGGCTGGGAAGTACCGGACCGGATCTTCGTCTCCATGGGCGACGGCCAGACCCTCTACGGCATCTACAAGGGATTTCGTGAATTCATGGCGATGGGCTTCATCAAGAGTATGCCCCAGTTCATCGGCGTTCAGGCGCAGGCCGCCTCGGAGATCGTGGACCTCTTCGAGACAGGCCGGATGGAGCCGGAGCAGAGCGGCGACACCATCGCCGAGAGCATCATGATCTCCACGCCGCTCCACGCCCAGCACGCCGTCCAGGCCGTCCGGGACACCGGCGGCCTGATGCTCCGGGTCTCCGACGACGAGATTCTGAATGCCATGAAACTCATGGCCTCGGGGGCCGGCGTATTCGCCGAACCGGCCGCCGCCGCCGCCCTGGCCGGTGCCGTCCGACTTGGCGATGACGGCTCGCTGGATCCCCATGAACAGATGGTGGTGATCTCGTCGGGGGTGGGCCTCAAGGATATTTCGGCCGCGATCCGGGCGGGAGGCACCCCTTTCGACCGGCCCGTCGACGCCGACGACCTGGAGCAGGTGCTGGGGCTGTAGATCCCCGCCTGCCCGGTCCCAACATGACAAGGAGGACACATGCATCGCAGCGTAATCTTCACCGAGGCGGCCCCGCCGGCCATCGGCCCCTATTCCCAGGGTATCCGGATCGGACAGTTTCTGTTCACCTCGGGCCAGATCCCCATGGACCCGGCCACGGGCCAGATCGTCGCCGACGATATTCGCACCCAGACGGACCAGGTCCTGAAAAATATCTCGGCCATCCTCGAACAGGCCGGCACCTCCCTGCAGCACGTCATCAAGGTGACGGCCTTCCTGCGGGACATGAACGATTTCAAGGCCTTTAACGAGGTGTACGCCCGCTACCTGGGCGAGATCAAACCGGCCCGCAGCGCCGTCCAGGTGGCCCGCCTGCCCCTGGATGTGGCCGTGGAGATCGAGTGCGTGGCGTTTTGCCCCTGACGGACACCGGAGCGGCCGAATACCGTTGCCGGGCATTGTATTCCCTGAGCCGGGACAGCGCCTGTCCCCCCGGCGGCGGAGGCGACCCTGAAATGCCGTCCGTGAAGGAAGAAGTCCGGTGGGCAAAAACCTATCCGGATTTGTCCGGGTCATTGCCGCCCAGCCAGCGCCGGGCTTCGGCCTCGTCGTAAAAAACCTGACAGGTAAAATTCGGGTTGTCATCCACCAGCAGCTGGAACATGCGCATCATTCCGTATTGCAGCTGCTGGCTGACGACGATGGCGTGGCGGATGGCGGGGATCATCCCGGCATTGCGGGCCAGATACTCCACGATACTGCGGATGTCATCGGCCGACAGCGACTGGAAATCCGCCGCCCGGCAATCAAAAATGACGTTGTAGGTCAACTCGATGTAGGGCGGCTGCAGCAGTTCGTCCGCAAACGACCGGATGACCTCCCGGGTCATGGCGTCAGCGATGACCACCTCGACGAGCCGCTTCCCGTGACGAACCCGGATCTGGTAGGACATCCCGAAAACCCCTCCCGCTGGGCATTGCTGACCTATCGATGGAACCAGGACCCGTTTCTTCCATTATACATGGAGACCCTTGGTTTACACCAAGCGGAATATGCCCCGCGCCCCTGAAAATGTGCTCCCGACAGGGGCGTGGCAGTCGTTTCTCACCGCTGGCCGGAGTCGATGGCGCCATCCGCAAGGAGCGACTGGACTTCCGCTGTTTCAAGCCATATCCGGAGCCTCCGTTCCATCTCGGGGACATCCGTCCAGAATGGATTGCTCAGCCGTCCCTCGGGCAGGGCCCGGCCACTGGCGTGGTACCAGGCCAGAAACGCAGGCTTCTTTTCCTGAAGGAGTTTCAGATACGGCTCGAGATCCAGACCGCCACGGGCCAGGGCGCACAGCCACGAGTCCAGGTCGGCGCCCGTTTCGTCCGTCGCCAGAAGGTGCGTGAAAACCGCGTCGCAGTATTCCCGCACCGCCGCCCGCTCCGGGGCGGGCCACTCCGTCCAGCCGGCCAGGGGAAATTTGCCCAGTACGATTTCGGGATCGGGCCAGCCCCCGTTTTCGGCGCAGACTTCCAATATCCGCGGCAACAGATAGCGGAAATCGGCCACATCCCCCACCGTCAGGAAGACGTTGGCCGTATAGCTGACCAGTGCCGCACCGCCCAGTTCCCGCAGGGGGCCTGACAACAACAGGATGATCTCCGCCTCATCCAGGCAGCATGGGCAGGCCTCGATTCTCTCCGGTACAGGGTATCGGCCGAACGTGTCGTACAGCCCGTCGATGGCCCGGCGGACGGCGTCTGAACTCGGCCGGTCAGACGTGTCATGGGGACGGTTCACGACGCCGGCTCCTGCAGATACCGCTCGAACCAGCGGACGATCTCCACCGTGGCCGTGATGCGGTTGGGCAGCTTGCGGAAGCCGTGGCCTTCATCGGGGAACAGAACGTATTTGACCGGTACAGCCCTCTTTTTGAGGCTCTCCACCACCTGCTCGGCCTCCACCACCGGCACATTGGTGTCGTTGGCGCCGTGCAGGACGATGGTGGGCGCTACCACCCGGTCGATGTTATGGATGGGGGACAGGCGCCGCAGCATGTCCGCCTCGGTGGCCGGGTCGCCGTACTCGACGGTGGAGATGCGGGCCATCCAGGGTTCCGTCTGGGCGAAAAAGGTCTCGAAATTCACCACGCCGAACAGATTGGCCCCGGCGGCGAACAGAGCGGGGAATTCCGTCAGGCCGGCCATGACCATATAGCCGCCGTAGGAACCGCCCATGATGCCGATACGCTTCGGATGGGCCAGTTTGTTCTTCACCACAAAGTCCACGCAGGACGTGATATCCCTGACGCCGTCGACCCGCCGGGCGCCGTTGTCAAGATTGACAAATCTTTTGCCGAAGCCGGAAGAACCCCGTACGTTGGGGGCGAATACGGCAATGCCCCGGGCCAGCAGGGCCTGGTAGGTGCTCTTGAAGGAGGGCCGCTCCTGCCCCTCGGGGCCGCCGTGGAAGCTCAGCACCAGGGGCCCCGGGGCGGCATGGCCGGGCGGCAGGTAGAGCCAGCCGCTCAGCTCCAGCCCGTCATGGGCCGGGAAACGCACCAGCGTCGGCCGCACCATCTCATGGAGATCCACGCCCGGATGGGGGCTGCGAGTGAGCTGGCGGAACTCACGGCTGGCCAGATCCAGCACCCAGACATCGGCCGGAGCGGCTGCGCCGGAAACCACCAGCGCCAGACGGTCCCCGGTCCGCGAGAACACGGGGCTGCCGACGATTTCCGCCGGGGGTTCCGGCCCGGCGACCACTTGCCCGGTGTTGAGGTTGTAAAAATCCAGCTCGTTGCGGCCGGCCACGTTCCAGACAAGGACAACCAGGGTCCCCGGGGGGTTGATCTCGAAATCGGCCAGTTCGGCGTCCTCCCGCCCGGCCAGGTGCGTGATGGCGCCCGGCCGGCCCTGTTCATCCAGCGAGACACGGGCGAAGGCGGAGAGGTCGCGGTCCTGGTTGGAGGAGAGGTAGATGGTCCGCCTGTCGGCCCCGAACAGGCCGGCGAAGCTGCCCGGGCCGTCGTGGGGGGTGAGGAGCTGCTCCTCGCCGGTGGCCAGATCCAGCAGGTAGAGATTGCTGTCGCCGCGGCTGATCATCCGGTACAGCAGGGCACGCGAGCCGTCGGGGCTGATATCGGCCAGCCGGCCGATCCCCGGGTTGCGGCAGACCAGCGTCAGTTCGCCGCTGACGGGATCGGCCAGCCAGGCATCCATGGCCGCCGGATCCCGCCGGTTGGAGGCCAGGGTGAGCCGTGTGCCGTCGGGCGTCCAGTCGCCCAGCCAGTTGTTTTCCCGGCCGCCGTCGGTGATCCGCTGCAGGTCCGTGCCGTCGGGACGCACCACGCAGACCTGCTGGTTCATGCCGCCGCCGGGCGCCACGGAAAAGGCCAGCCATTCCCCGTCGGGCGACCAGTGGACCGCCCCCACCGGGTCGTCCAGCGCCGTGACCTGGAACGGCCAGCCGCCGGACACCGGCACGGTCCAGACCTGGGGTACCCCGGTCAGATCGGCGACAACGGCCAGCGTCTTCCCGTCAGGCGCAAAGGAGGGCGAGCCGCACGAACCGATCTTGGCCATACGCGCCACAGCCCCGGCCAGAGTTTCGTCGGCCGTCGCCGGGTCCGCCGGGAAGGCGGCGAGGGCGAGAGCAAGACATGCGGTCATGATGACGTGTATTCTGATGGGTGTGGTCATTGTTCCTCCCGTTGCTTCAGGGTGACATTTGGAGACGGTGGCAGGCCTGATTGACAAGGCCCTGGCAATGAGTCGCCTGCCGCGCGAACCCGATCCCCATAGTGTAGAGAAAAAGTCCGACGGGCCCCGGCAGATCCCCGCCGCGGGCCGCCGCCCACGAACGGGCCTTCCCGCCAGTCATAAGGGACCGTTCACCCCGCTATCCCAGCGGGCGACGAAAGGTGCTGATGACCCACTTGGTGGCGCCGTAGCCCATGTTGGTGTCCATCATGCTCACCATTTCCCAGCCGTCTCGCCCCAAGGCATTGAAATGATCCTCCAGCTCCGCCAGATCGACCTTGCCGCCGAACAGTCCCTCGCCGTCGATCTTCACGATCTTGTACTCGTACCGCACTCGCTCCATGGCTGTTTTTCCTTTCTTCACCGCCCCGATTCCGGACGGCACCGTGAAACCGCGGCCACTTCTCTGGTGACCGGCGGACGCTCCTTTACTGTAGTGATATTTTCAGGAAAGTCAATAGAGTCAGTCCATGGGAAGAGCCATTCGCCCCGACAGGATCACCGCAACGAATTCCCGTCTCCGGCAAAACTGGGTAGGTCATCGTGTCAGGGGAGCGACCACTCACTCTTGGAACGATAACCGACGTGTTGGCGCAGTCTGCGGCGACCGGCCCGGGAAAAATCCCGGTCAATGACATGACGTGTGGACCAGGCAACGCCTGTTTTCCTCCGTCGGTACCTTAATCCGCCAGCCGGCACAACCGGAAACCTAGATTGGCATATCCGAAGCCAAGCTGAGTGCTCCCACGTTTGGCGGATCGACATTCATCCGCATCGCTGTCATATGCGCCACCCCGTATCACCCGAAGGGTGCCGCTGCTCGCCCCTCGATAATTGGTGACCGTACCCGTCGGGTATGTGCCGTAAATATCCCAACACATTTCCCACATATTGCCGTGCACATCATGCAATCCCCACGGATTTGGATCTTTCATCGATGCCGGTTTCGGCGTGTTGTTACCCAGCGGATCGTTCAGGTTGGCACAAAACCAGGCCACACTCTCGAGATCCACAAGGATGCCCGCGGTGCAATAGGGGCTGCAATGGGTGAACATGGGCTCGGCCACGGAGAAGGCCGAGGTCGTCCCGGCCCGGCAGAAATACTCCCACTCGCCTTCGGTGGGCAGGCGATAGCCATTGGCGGTCCAGTCACAATAGAATGGCCCCGTTGTGTAATTGGAGGCGTCAATGGGCACCGTAAAGGCAGCGTCCGTATGATAGCACCGCGTCCGCCCCGTCTCGACGCTGAGCAGGTTGGCGAACAACAACGTCTTGTACCAATTCGCCAACTGCACAGGGTTGGTGACATCTTCACTGGACGGGGTGACATCATCAGGCAGCGTCGGCTGGGCCGCCTTCAGCTCTGCCCACATTTTTCGCGTCACCTCCGTGCCCATCACCGCCAAATCACCGGTCATCTCATGGGTAAAAGCCGTCTCGTCGGGCTCGGTACATGGATCACCTGTCCCGCGACCCTGGGTAAACGTCCCGGCCGGAACGTAACGCAACACTCCGACGATCCGGTCCAGCCCGCAGATATCACCAGCCGAATACAGCGTTTCCAAATTGCCCACCTGGTAATTGGCCAGAATGACGGTGTCCACAGCATCCGTAATGGTATCGCCGTTCAGATCGCCACGGACCGGCAGTTCATCCTGACCATACAGATAAACAGCTAGCGACAGGACTACCAACAGTGTCCATCCTTTCATCACAACCGCTCCTCTCGATTAATATTCTAAAGAAAATGCATGAGATACCAAGATTTTTCCCGGCCGAGGGCCCGGGGTCACTCCGGCCTGGACGGGTGGGATGGGGTATTATCTCGATCAGCCATAAATCACAGCTGCCACCAGCACGCACCGGGCGCACCCATCGCTCTTCCACGTGCAGCGACAGCTGCCAAAAATGCGTTTTCTCATCGTTACCGGGATAAAATCTTGCCGCCAAAATAATACAGGTTGGCAAACTTGACAAGCAGAAAGAAAGGGTAGGGTAGAAATTCAGCGGAGCGGCCGGTTCGGTCAGGGCCAAAGAGCCTGCGACGATGCCCTGTGCCGTCGAACCAGGTGGAGTCAGGCGGGGGTGAGGACCCACCGTTAAGAAGAAAGCAGAAAAAAAGCCTCGCCCGAAGGCGAGGCTTTCAAAAATAATCTCGGCAGCGACCTACTTTCCCACTTGTTAAGCAGTATCATCGGCGCTGAAGGGCTTAACTACCGAGTTCGGGATGGGATCGGGTGTACCCCCTTCGCTACTGCCACCGAGAAAAGCGATATATGAGTGCAAAAAAATAGAGAGATGACGGAGAAAATAAATTATGGTCAAGCCGCACGACCGATTAGTACTGGTCAGCTTCACGTGTTGCCACGCTTCCACACCCAGCCTATCAACCTGGTGGTCTTCCAGGGGTCTTTAGTACCCTAACGGGTAGGGAGATCTAATCTCGGGGTGGGCTTCACGCTTAGATGCTTTCAGCGTTTATCCCGTCCGAACCTAGCTACCCAGCCATGCCACTGGCGTGACAACTGGAACACTAGAGGTTCGTCCATCCCGGTCCTTTCGTACTAGGGACAGCACCCCTCAAATCTCCTACGCCCACAGCAGATAAGGACCGAACTGTCTCGCGACGTTCTAAACCCAGCTCACGTGCCGCTTTAATTGGCGAACAGCCAAACCCTTGGGACCTTCTCCAGCCCCAGGATGCGACGAGCCGACATCGAGGTGCCAAACCTTGCCGTCGATGTGGACTCTTGGGCAAGATCAGCCTGTTATCCCCGGCGTACCTTTTATCCGTTGAGCGATGGCCCTTCCACGCGGAACCACCGGATCACTAAGTCCTGGTTTCCCACCTGCTCGACCTGTATGTCTCGCAGTCAAGCGCGCTTGTGCCTTTACACTCTTCGGCTGATTTCCAAACAGCCTGAGCGCACCTTAGAGCGCCTCCGTTACATTTTGGGAGGCGACCGCCCCAGTCAAACTACCCACCTGGCAATGTCCCTGAGCCGGGTAACGACTCCAGGTTAGAGCTTCAATACGTTAAGGGTGGTATCTCACCGACGGCTCACTGCAGGCTGACGCCCACAGATCCCAGCCTCCCACCTATGCTGCACATAACGGACCGAAACCCATTGCCAAGCTGTAGTAAAGGTGCACGGGGTCTTTCTGTCTAGCTGCGGGTAACCGGCATCTTCACCGGTATTTCAGTTTCGCTGAGTCTCTCACCAAGACAGTGCCCAGATCGTTACGCCATTCGTGCAGGTCGGAACTTACCCGACAAGGAATTTCGCTACCTTAGGACCGTTATAGTTACGGCCGCCGTTTACCGGGGCTTCAGTTCAGAGCTTCCCCTGCAAAAGCAGGATGACCCCTCCCCTTAACCTTCCGGCACCGGGCAGGCGTCAGACCCTATACGTCGTATTCGACTTAGCAGAGTCCTGTGTTTTTAGTAAACAGTCGCCTGGGCCTATTCACTGCAACCTGCTTCAGCTACGGGAGTAAATCCCTTGACCTAATGCAGGCACTCCTTCTCCCAAAGTTACGGAGCTAATTTGCCGAGTTCCTGAGTGAGAGTTCTCTCAAGCGCCTTGGTATTCTCTACCTGTCTACCTGTGTCGGTTTGCGGTACGGTCACCCAAAACACTCCCTAGAGGTTTTTCTTGGCAGTGTGGAATTGGCTGGTTCAGGCCGCAATTGGCCACCCCATCACCTCTCAGAGTTAGCGATCAGCCGGATTTGCCTGGCTGATCCTCCTACGGGCTTGGACCAGGACTACCATTCCCTGGCACAGCCTATCCTACTGCGTCACCC